>WLWD01005879.1_pt1 | contig 270572 bp, 250 predicted proteins | sample 6712731 | NCBI WGS metagenome assembly WLWD01 (sample SAMN12718690, study PRJNA576275) | sponge metagenome | isolation source: marine sponge | host: Mycale hentscheli | place: New Zealand: South Island, Marlborough, Capsize Point | collected 2014-11-01
CTGCGCTGCGTCATCGTCGATGAACTGCACGCCCTGGAAGATAATAAGCGCGGCGATTTGCTGGCGTTAGGACTGTCCCGCTTGTCGAGCTTGGCGCCCCAATGCCGCCGGGTCGGGCTCAGCGCCACCGTCGCCGAGCCGGAGCGATTGGCGCGCTGGTTGTCGCCCGATGGAAAAGGCGGTGGCGTGCGAACCGTGACCGGCGATAGCGGCGCCGCGCCGGATATCAAAATTCTCGAAACGCAAGCGCGTCTGCCCTGGTCGGGGCATATGGGGGTGCATGCTCTGCCGGAGGTCTATGAGCTTTTGCGCGACGCCGGCACCGCTATCGTCTTCGTCAATACCCGCGCGCAGACCGAGATCGTGTTTCAAGAGCTGTGGCGCATCAACGACGACAATCTGGCGATCGCGCTGCACCATGGCAGCCTCGCCGTCGAGCAGCGCCGCAAGGTCGAAGCGGCGATGGCGCGTGGCGAACTCGACGCTGTGGTGGCGACCTCGTCGCTCGATCTGGGGGTCGATTGGGCGGCGGTCGATCTGGTGATCCAGGTCGGCGCGCCGAAAGGTTCGACCCGCCTGTTGCAGCGCATCGGCCGCGCCAACCATCGCCTCGACCAGCCCAGCCGCGCGGTCTTGGTGCCGGCCAACCGGTTCGAAATGCTCGAATGCCGCGCCGCCGTGGACGCGGTGACCGAAGGCACGCTCGACGGCATCGCCGAGACCCCGGGCGGCCTCGATGTGCTGGCCCAGCATGTGCTCGGCGTTGCCTGCGCCGGGCCGGTCGACCCGGCGGCGCTGTATGACGAAGTCCACAAGGCGGGGCCCTATGCCAGCCTGTCGCGGCGCGACTTCGATGATGTGTTCGATTTCGTCGCCACCGGCGGCTACGCCCTGGGCAATTACGAGAAGTTCCGGCGCTTATTCCAGACCGCCGACGGCTTGTTCACCATCGCCGGGCCGAACGTGGCCCGCGACTACCGGATGAATGTGGGCACCATCGTCGAGGCGCCGACCCTGAAAGTGCGCATGGGCCGGGGCCGGGTCCTCGGCGAGGTCGAAGAGCATTTCGTCAACTACATGACGGAAGGAGATACCTTTGCGTTTGCCGGGCGCCTGCTCGAGTTCGTCGAGGTGCGCGAGACCGACGTCATCACCCGGCCCGGCCGCGGCGACGCGCCGGCGGTGCCGGCCTATATGGGTGGACGGCTGCCGCTGTCGACCCACCTGGCGGTCCGGGTCCGCGCGACTCTCGCTGAGCCCAAACGGTGGCGGAATTTTTCCGGCCAGGTGCGTGAGTGGCTCGACGCTCAGTTGTGGCGTTCGGTGATGCCGAGCGCCGACGGGTTGCTGGTCGAGACCTTCCCGCGCGGCAACAAGCAATATCTGGTGGCCTATTGTTTCGAGGGCCGCAACGCCCACCAAACCCTCGGCATGCTGTTGACCCGGCGGATGGAGCGTATGGGACTGAAGCCTTTGGGCTTTGTCGCCACTGATTATGTGCTGGCGATTTGGAGCCTGGAGGCCGCCGCGCAGGTCGACCAACTGTTCGCCGAGGACATGTTGGGCGACGATCTCGAGGCGTGGATGGCCGAATCGAGTATGCTCAAGCGAACCTTCCGCAACGTCGCGGTGATCGCCGGCTTGATCCAGCGCCGCCATCCCGGCGAGGAAAAGTCGCGGCGTCAGGTGACGTTTAATTCGGACTTGATCTATGACGTGCTGCGCAGCCATGAACCCAACCACATCCTCTTGCGCGCGACCCGCGCCGATGCCGCGTCGGGCCTTACCGATATCCGCCGGCTCGCCGACATGCTGTCGCGCATCCGGGGGCGCATCACCCATCGCGAGCTCGAGCGGGTCTCGCCCCTGGCGGTGCCGGTGTTGTTGGAAATCGGCCGCGAGAGCGTCTATGGCGCGGCGATCGATGAGCTGCTCGGCGAAAATGCCGAAGATTTGGTCGCCGAGGCCATGACCGGCAGCGACGTCAAAGAGTTGCCGCTGGTATGAGCCTGCCGGACCACGATATGGAACCCGCCGCGCCCGTCGATGGCAGCGCGAGTTGTACGCTAGCGGGAGCCCGGATCGTGGCCGATCCGAGCGGCGCGATCCTGCTGCGCGACGCGCGCGTTCTGGTGGTCGCTGACTTGCACTTCGAAAAAGGGTCGGCTTTTGCCGCGCGCGGTGACGCCTGGCTGCCACCCTACGATACAAGCGAGACACTGGCCCGCTTGGAACGGCTGTGCCGCCACCACCAGCCCCAACGGGTGGTCTGCCTGGGCGATAGCTTCCACGATTTGGGTGGGCCCGGCCGCATGGCAGCGGGCGATCTCGCAAGGTTGCGCCGCCTGGTAGCGCGCCACGACTGGGTATGGATCACCGGCAACCACGATCCCGCGCCACCGTCTGATTTGGGGGGCATGGCGGCAGAGGCCCTGGACGTCGGGCGGCTGACCCTGCGCCACGAGGCGGCGACCGGCATGGTGCCGTCAGGCGAAATTTCGGGACATTTTCATCCCAAGGCGGCGGTGCGCACCCGCGGACGGCGCATCTCAGGGCGATGTTTTGTGACCGATGGCCACCGTCTGATCCTGCCGGCCTTCGGCGCGTTCACCGGGGGCTTGAACGTACTCGACCCGGCGCTCGCCGCGCTGCTGCAACCGGCATTCCGAGTCTTCGTCATCGGCAAGCAGCGCCTGTTCGCCTACCCGCACCACCAACTCGCGCCGGAACCGCCGCGGCTTTAAAACCCCCTCTCCTTGGGGAGAGGGTTGGGGTGAGGGGATATCATTCGTTTGCAACACCTCATCCTGAGCTTGTCGAAGGATCGAGGTGTCACCCGCTCTCATACTTCGACAAGCTCAGCATGAGGGCTTGTTTTCCCCTCACCCGGCTCGCTAGCGCTCGCCACCCTCTCCCGTGGGGAGAGGGTTTCGATTTAGCCGCTCAGGCAATCGCTTAACGCCCGGCCGAGATTGTTCATGAGGTCGAAGTACAGATCCGGGCCGATCGCCAAGTCGGCGCCGATCGGGTCAAGCTCAGCCAAGCGGGCGTTGGTGCCGTCGACCACGGTGGCGGCGATGGCGTTGGGGAACTGCGGCTCGGCGAAGACGCACTTGATGTCCTCGGCTACCAGCAGATCGCGGATTTCGCGCAAACGCCGGGCGCCGGGCCGCCGCTCCGGCGATAGGGCAATCGCCGCTGCCCGTTGCAGGCCGAATTCGGCTTCGAAATGGCGATAGGCGTCGTGCAGCACGATATAGGGGGGGGTCTGCGTGGTGCTGAGTCTCGTTTCGAGGTCACGCTGCAAACTATCCAATCGGCGGTCGAGCGTGGCGAGGTTTTGGCTATAGGTCTGGGCATTTTCGCCATCACTGTCGCCGAGGGTTTCGGCCGCGATCTCGGCGATGCGCCGTGCGTTGGCGATGCTCAGCCAGATATGCGGGTCGCTGGTATGGTCGTCGTGGCCATGGTTGTGATCGCTGGCGCCGTCCGTGGCGATCGACTGCTCTGTGATTCCCGGCGCGCCATCGAGGGTCACCACAATGCCCGAGGCCAGCGCCGCCAACGGTTTATCGAGAAATGTCTCCATATCGGCGCCGACGCGAAACACGATGTCGGCGTTGGCCAGCGCCTGGGCGTCGGACGGGCGCAGCGAGAACGCATGGGGCGACGCGCTGGGCGGCACCAGCAATACCGGTTCGCCGACGCCCTCCATCACCGCGGCGACCAGCGAGTGGAGCGGCGCGATCGACACCACCACCTTCGGCGCGGCCAGCGCGGGCCATGCGACGGTCGCGCCGAGCGCCAAGATCGCCAACGCGCTGATGTAACGCGGCATCTTTCCGAACATGGCCAAGTTTCACTCCTAATCCCTAAAACCGGCGAGACAATAGGGCTTTTCAGCAATAATGCAATATTATAACATTACGTAACTCGATAGCGGCGATAATTGGAGGACATTTTATGGCGGCAGGCCCGGACGGATTTTTTGCCGGCAGCGACCACGACCACGGCACTTGTGTATCGACGGCGCTCGATAGCGCGGTGGCGGTGTGCGCCCAGCGCGGGGTTCGCCTGACGCCGCTGCGCCGCCAGGTGCTCGAGCTGGTGTGGCAAAGCCATCAGCCGATCGGCGCCTATGCGGTGCTCGACGCGCTGCAGGCCAACCGCCGGGATGAATCGCGGGAGGGCAAATCCGCTGCGGTGGCGCCGCCGACGGTTTACCGGGCGCTGGAATTTCTGCTGGGCGAGCGGCTGATCCACCGCATCGAGTCCTTGAACGCCTATATCGGCTGCGTGCATCCCGGCGCGCGCCACGCCGCGCAGTTTCTTATTTGCAACGGTTGCGGCAGCGCCGCCGAATTGGAAAGCGAGACCTTGTTGACCGCAATCGATAGCGCCGCCGCCGATGCCGGTTTCGCCATCGAGCGGGTCGCCGTCGAGGTGGCCGGTCAATGCCCCGATTGCCGCGAGGCCGCCGATGGCGCCTGACGCGAGTACCGGCGAAGCGCTGATTTCTGTCAGCGATCTCTCCGTACGGTTCGGCGAGACCACGACCCTCGACCATGTGAACCTGACCGTGCTGCCGGGCGAAATCGTCACCGTGATCGGACCCAACGGCGCTGGCAAGACAACCTTGCTGCGGGTTGTGCTGGGGTTGACCAATCCGGATAGCGGGGCGGTGCGCCGGCGCAAGAATTTGCGTATCGGTTATATGCCCCAGAGCATTGCCATTGATGACACGTTGCCGCTGACGGTACGCCGGTTTTTGGATCTCGGTGGGCGGGTGCCAAAGGGCCGCCGCCGCGAAGTGCTCGACAATGTCGGCGTCCAGCGCCTGCTCGACCAGCCTCTGCAACGCATCTCGGGTGGCGAGATGCAGCGGGTGTTGCTGGCGCGCGCGCTGCTGCGCGACCCGGAGTTGCTGGTCTTGGACGAGCCGGCCCAGGGCCTCGACGTGGTCGGCCAGGCCGATCTATACGAGTTGATCGGCCAATTGCGCGGCGAGCTTGGTTGCGGGGTTTTGATGGTCAGCCACGATTTGCATTTGGTGATGGCGGCGGCCGACAGCGTCGTCTGCCTCAATCACCATGTGTGCTGCACCGGCGCGCCGCACGATGTGGCCGAGAATCCGGAATATCTGGCGCTGTTTCCCGAGACCCAGATCGCGTCCCTGGGCATCTACACCCACCATCACGACCATGCTCACGCGGTGACCGGTGAAGTCGTCGATGCCCACGATCACGCTGGCCATGACCATCAAGGCGACGCCGGCCATGGATGATTTTCTCATCCGCGCAGCTATTGGCGGCATCGGCGTGGCGGCGGTCACCGGCCCTCTGGGCGCGTTTGTGGTGTGGCGGCGCATGGCCTATTTCGGCGATGCGCTGGCTCATTCCGCGCTGCTCGGCGTGGCACTAGGTCTGCTGATCGGCAGCAACACCAACGTCTCGATCATCGCGGTGTGTATCGCCGTCGCCTTGCTGCTGGTGGCGTTGCAGCGCCAGCGCTACCTGGCCAGTGACACGGTGCTCGGAATTCTCGCCCACGGCACGTTGAGCCTGGGTCTGGTTGTGGTGGCGTTGCAGGGCTCGGTGCGGGTCGATTTGTTCGCGTTGTTATTCGGTGATGTGTTGGCGATGACCGTGTCGGACCTTTACTGGATTTATGGCGGCGGCGTGGTGGCGCTGGCCTTGCTGCTGTGGCTCTGGCGGCCGCTCTTGGCGGTCACCGTGCACGAAGACTTGGCCCGGGTCGAAGGGGTCAACGTGGTCGCGGTCCAACTCGGCTTCATGGTGGTGATCGCCCTGGTCATCGCGGTGGCCATCAAAATCGTTGGCATATTGTTGCTGACATCGCTTCTGGTCATACCGGCCGCGGCGGCGCGGCGGGTCTCCTCGACCCCGGAAATGATGGCGATCCTCGCCGCGCTTATCGGCACGGTGTCGGTCATCGGCGGCTTGTCCGGGTCGCTGCAATGGGACACCCCGGCGGGTCCGTCGGTGGTCCTCGCCGCGGTGGTGCTGTTCGCGCTGGTGATGTTGCTCCCCGCCGGGCGGCGGACTTAGGCGTTTGCAGGTGCCCGACGTGGTTCACGTAGTTCGTAGATCAGCCATAGGGTCGCGGTGAGCAGCAGTACCGCGCCGGCTTGGTGCGCCGCGGCCAGGGACACCGGTACGACGAGGACCAGGGTCGAAATACCCAGCGCCACCTGCAGGCAGACGATAATCATCAGCGCGTTGGCAACCCGGCGCGCGCGCTGCACCAACACGATCCAGCGGCTGCGCCACCAGGTGGCGATGGCGACAACCAGCGAGACGATGGCCAGCACCCGGTGATGGAACTGGATAGTGGCGATATCTTCGAACGGACTGACATAAAAAGGCGCCGGCAAATAGCCCGCGGGAACCAAAACGCCGTCCATCAGCGGGAAGGTATTATAAGCCAGCCCGGCATCGGTGCCGGCGACAAAGGCGCCTGAGACGATGGTTACAGCCACCAGAACCAATGTGGTGATCGCCAAGGTACGCATACCGGCCAGCCGCCGATCCGGCGTTGTTTCCGGGACCGGGTGGCGCAATTGCAGGGCTGTCCATAACAGGGCGACATAAAGCACCAAGGCCGCCACCAAATGAGCGGCCAACCGGTACTGGCTGACTTCGGGAATATCGACCAGACCGCTTTGCACCATATACCAGCCCAGCACGCCTTGGGCGCCGCCCAGAATAAAGAGCACGACCAGTCGCGGCGCCAATGACAGGCCGATCTGGCGGCGCAGCAGGAACCACAGGAACGGCAGGAAGAAGACGATGCCGATCAACCGGCCCCATAGCCGGTGTATATATTCCCACCAAAAGATCGCCTTAAAGCCCGACAGCGAAATGCCGGTATTGACCTCCTGGTATTGCGGGCTGGCCTGATACAGGGCGAACACCCGCGCCCATTCGCCATCCGACAGCGGCGGTAGGAAGCCCATTAGCGGCCGCCATTCGACGATCGACAGGCCTGAGCCGGTTAGCCGGGTGATGCCGCCAATCGAAACCATCACCAAAACCATCGCCGCCATGGTAAAAAGCCACGCCGCGATGGCGCGGTTGTTCCCTGCGGCGCGTCCGGGCATCTCAAATTGTTGGGCGGTTTGGCTGACCATGGGATTTCGATCCGTCGCGTTTGCGTAACTTTGCGCAGGCGGCATAGTCGACGCAAGCGGGCGCGCCTATCAGTCGCAGGTGAGACCATATGATTGCTGCGTCCGATCGTCGCACAAATTAAGTCGATCCCTTAGTGACCCGCATCATGTCGATGTTGTAGAATCATGGCGGAATGACGTAGGCGTGTTCATCGGTTATGCGGTGATCGCGACCGTCTTTGCGCGGTGTGCCCTGGGGAGGTTTGGGGCGTCGCGCAGATAAATGGGGATTTAGGTTTCAGTTTGTTGAGGCGCATCGAGGTGAGGGTCGTTTTGATCCGATGATCCTCTTAGCAAGGAAATAATTGAATGTGGGTAGCAATCGTAGTGGTGTTGGTGGCGCTCGGCTCGCTGTTATTTCACCTATTTACACCGTGGTGGTCGACGGAAATCGCCTCGAACTGGGGATCGATGGATCTGACCATCGACATCACGTTCTGGATCACCGGCCCCGCCTATATACTTATTCTGCTGTTCACGGCCTTCTGCATTTACAAGTTTCACGCCAAAGTGGGAAAGAACGAAGCGGCGCCTGAATCAAATCACAAGGCGGCCTACGACCCCGAGAACAAGAAACTTGAATGGTGGCTGACGGTTGGCACGACGGTCGGTGTGGCCGGTCTGCTGGCGCCCGGCCTGATCGTCTGGAACAGTTATGTCACGGTGCCTGAAGAGGCGGTTGAAATCGAAGTCCTGGGCCAGCAATGGCAATGGGGTTACCGGTATCCCGGCGCCGACGGCAAGCTCGGCACCTCCGACGCCACTCTGGTCAATGGCGATAATCCCTTCGGCCTGATCTTGGATGATCCTAACGGCCAGGACGATATTCTCGTCGAAGGCGACGATTTGCACCTGCAGCTCGATCAGCCGGTCAACGTGTTGTTGCGCTCGCTCGATGTGTTGCACGATTTCTACGTGCCACAGTTCCGCGCCAAGATGGATATGGTGCCGGGTCTGGTCACCTTCTTCTGGATGACGCCGACGCGGACAGGGACATTCGACATCCTGTGCGCCGAATTGTGTGGCTCAGGCCATTACGCGATGCGCGGCACGGTCGTGGTCGACGAAAAGGCCGATTACGATGCCTGGTTATCGGAGCAGCAGACATTCGCGCAGTTCCGGTCGGCACTCGAAGATAAATCCAAAGATAATTCGTCGGTCGTGATGAACACGGTGGGGCCGCAGCCCGCGCACGGCGTCATGTCGCGCTAAGAACCGAATATACAGGGCGTCTTTAAAGAAAGAATGATGAGGGTTAGTTGATGGTTGATGTCACACCGGAAAAAATCGAACATGTCGGGCCGGCCGAGGTTCCCGAAGTCGATCTCTATCATGCGCATAGCTGGTGGACGAAATACGTCTTCTGTCAGGACGCCAAGGTCATCGCCATCCAATATGGCTGTACTGCCGTTGCCATCGGGCTCGTTGGCCTGGTTCTTTCCTGGATAATGCGCCTGCAATTGGGCTTCCCTGAGTTCTTCTCGTTTATTAGCCCGGAGCTATATCTCCAATTCGTCACCATGCACGGCATGATCATGGTCATTTATCTGTTGACCGCGTTGTTCCTGGGAAGTTTCGGCAACTACTTGATCCCGCTGATGGTGGGCGCGCGGGACATGGTGTTCCCTTACGTGAACATGCTGAGTTTCTGGGTCTATCTGATCGCTGTGTTGGTACTGTGTGCCAGTTTCTTCGTACCCGGCGGGCCGACCGGCGCTGGTTGGACGCTATATCCGCCACAAGCCATTCTTTCGGGCACCCCGGGTTCTGGCGCCGGCATCGTCTTGATGCTGGTCTCACTGGCGCTGTTTATTGTTGGCTTCACCATGGGTGGCCTGAACTACGTCGTGACCATCTTGCAGGCGCGGACCCGCGGCATGACCCTGATGCGCATGCCGCTGACGATTTGGGGCATCTTCACCGCCACTGTTCTGGCGCTGTTGGCCTTCCCGGCCTTGTTTGTTAGCGCCATCATGATGACCCTGGACAGCGTTCTAGGCACCAGCTTCTTCATGCCCGCCATTGTCGAATTCGGCGAGCAGCTTGCTTATGGCGGCGGCAGCCCGGTTCTGTTCCAGCATCTGTTCTGGTTCTTCGGCCATCCTGAAGTCTATATCGTTGCCTTGCCGGCCTTCGGCATCGTCTCCGATCTGCTCTCCATCCATGCCCGCCGCCACATTTTTGGCTACCGCATGATGGTCTGGGCGATCGTCGGCATCGGCGCGTTGAGCTTCGTCGTGTGGGCGCACCACATGTATGTCAGTGGCATGAACCCCTATTTCGGCTTCTTCTTCGCCACCACGACGCTGATTATCGCGGTGCCCACGGCGCTTAAGGTATATAACTGGACCCTGACCCTGTGGCGCGGCGACATCCACCTCACCATTCCGATGCTGTTCGCCATCGCCTTCATCATCACCTTCGTGAATGGTGGTATTACGGGCCTGTTCTTGGGCAATGTGGTGGTCGACGTGCCGCTGTCGGATACGATGTTCGTGGTCGCGCATTTCCATATGGTCATGGGTGTCGCGCCGATCTTGGTGGTGTTTGGCGCGATCTATCACTGGTTCCCGCTGATGTCCGGCCGCATGCTGAACAATGCCATGGGGCAGTTCCATTTCTGGGTAACCTTCGTCGGCGCTTATCTGATCTACTTCCCGATGCACTATCTCGGCTTCATCGGCGTGCCGCGCCGCTATTGGGAAATCGGTGAGACCAGCTTTATTCCGGACTCGGCCGATTCCCTAAACGCCTTCATTACCGTGGCGGCCCTGATCGTCGGTTTCGCCCAGGTTGTGTTTATCTACAACATCATCGTGAGCGTCTTCCGCGGTGAAAAGGCCGAACGCAACCCGTGGAAGGCGACGTCGCTGGAATGGCAAACCGAGACGGTGCCGCCGGGCCATGGCAACTTTGGTGAAGAGGCGCCGGTGGTCTATCGCTGGGCCTATTCCTTCAGCGTCCCGGGAACCGTCGATGATTATGTGCCGCAGAACGTCCATCCCGATTACGTGAAAAAATAGCCGCGGCTGAAGGCGACTAGACGTGGAATTTTTCCAAGAAATCCGCAACAAGCCCTGGCTGGAAAGCCAGGTCGAGATCGATAACGCGCGGGAAGGTGGCTCGTACGCCTTGCCGGCGGTTAAGGTCGGGTTGCGCGTCTTCTTGGGTGTTGTCGTCGTGGTCTTCTCGCTGTCCGTGGTTGCCTATTCCGATAGGATGACCATAGCCGATTGGCGGCCTGTACCCGAGCCGTTGATTATGTGGCTCAATTTGCTGATTTTGATCGCCAGCAGCGTGGCCATGCAATGGGCGGTAATCAACGCACGGCGCGACCGAACGCCCGGCGTTGAGGTTGGCATGCTGGTTGGCGGCGCCTTTGCTCTGGCGTTTTTAGCCGGGCAGCTTTTGGTGGTACGTCAATTGGATGCCCTGGGCTATTTCGCGCCGACCAATCCGGCATTGGCGTTTCTGTATATGCTGACAGCGCTGCACGCGGTTCACATATTGGGTGGCCTTGTCGCGTGGGGACGCACCGTGCTGCGCATTTGGGGCGGCAAAGAAGCCCACGAGGTGCGCATGAGCGTCGAGCTCTGCGCCTTCTATTGGCATTTCCTACTGGCCATTTGGCTGGTGCTATTCTTATGGTTTGTGATTACGTGATGAGGAATTGGGGCATATGAGCGAAGCAGATGTGACGCAATCCGCGACACCGGCTGGCCGGCCGGACGGTTTGCAAGGGGTGGTTGCCGACTTTGCGTCGGACCAGCGGGCGTTCAAGAACGTTCACTGGGGCAAGGCCATGATGTGGATCTTCCTCCTCAGTGATACGTTTATCTTTTCGAGTTTTTTGATCTCGTACATGACGGTGCGCATTTCGACTGTTGTGCCGTGGCCATTCCCCAGCGATGTCTTCGCGTTGCATATGTTTGGCGCCGACATACCGCTGATCCTGATCGCGATCATGACGTTCATCCTGATCACGAGTAGCGGCACAATGGCGCTGGCGGTTAATTTCGGTTATCGCCAAGATCGCAAAACAACAACCATTCTGTTGATTGTGACCGCCCTTTTGGGCGCGTCGTTTGTCGGCATGCAGGTCTTCGAATGGTCGAAACTGATCCACGAAGGCGTGCGGCCCTGGGGGAACCCGTTCGGCGCCGCCCAGTTTGGGTCGACCTTCTTCATGATCACCGGATTCCACGGTCTGCACGTGTCGGTTGGCGTACTGTTCCTGTTCATTGTCGCGCGCAAGGTTTGGCGCGGCGATTATGATAATGAGCGTCGCGGCTACTTTACCAGCCGTAAAGGTACGTACGACATTGTCGAGAGCATGGGCCTGTATTGGCATTTCGTCGATCTGGTCTGGGTTTTCATTTTCGCATTTTTCTATCTCTGGTAGGGGCGTCCCATGGCAGCATCAGCCAACAGTGAACACCAAGAACATCCCCTTGGAATCTATTTCAAAATCTGGTTCTTGTTGTTCGTCCTCAGTACCCTGTCCTATATGGTCGATATACTCGACCTCCAGGGATATCTGCGCTGGTCATTGATCGTCATATTCATGATGCTGAAGGCGGGGCTGATCGTCGCTGTCTTTATGCACATGGTGTGGGAACGGCTGGCCATTGTGTACGCCATATTGGTGCCGCCGCTGGCGCTCATCGTGCTGATGGCGTTGATGGCATTAGAAGGCGACTACACCGAAGTCACGCGGCAATTGTATTTCGTCTTCGGCGGTGGCGGTTAACCACCGACCGGTCGCAAGAAACTACCGTGGCAAGCGTCGATTAAGTTGTAACGACGCAGGTATGCTGGCAGTGTTGCGTAAGGGGTGCGCGGTCGCATGTGGTGATTGGTGGGCGCAGCCGAAACGAGGGGCACAGCCATGTCGAATGAACAATCAATCGACTATGCGGATAGCGGCCCAAGACGGGCCAACATCCGTAAGATTGAGGTGGCGGATCTAAAAGAGGCCCTGATCAAGGGTTTCAAGGATTTCGACGCCAAGCCGACCCACATCGTGCTGTTGTTCTTTATCTACCCGGTCGTCGGCGTCATTTTGGTCAACCTATCGGCTGGCTACCAGACATTGCCGCTTATATTCCCTATTATTGCGGGTTTTGCCCTGGTCGGTCCGATCGCCGCCGTCGGTCTCTACGAGATCAGCCGGCGCCGCGAGGCTGGCCTCGACTATTCGATAAAATACGCCTTCCAGGTTCACCGTTCGTCGTCGATCCGCGCGATTATCACGCTCAGCATCGTCATGATGGTGATCTATTTCGCCTGGCTCGGGGCGGCCTGGCTGATATTTAATCTGACTTTCGGTGCAACGCCAACATCGTTTTGGGGGTTTGCGCGCGAAGTTATATCGACCCCGGCCGGTTGGGCGCTGATCATCGTTGGCGGCGGGGTCGGGTTTATCTTTGCCGTCGTGGTGTTGGCGCTCAGTGTGGTGTCCTTTCCAATGTTGCTCGACCATGATGTCAGCGCGTCGGTCGCCATGGGGACGTCGGTGCGCGCCGTCGCGGCAAACCCGGTGACCATGGGGGTGTGGGGCTTCATCGTCGCTGGCGCGCTCATCCTCGGCTCGCTCCCGTTCTTCTTTGGGCTCGCCGTGGCCATGCCGGTGCTGGGCCACGCGACATGGCATCTGTATCGCCGGGTTGTGGAAGTCTAGACCTCGGCCGCTGGCAGCCCATTCGGTCTAGACGGTGACGTGTTCGGCGATTAGCGCAGCGAACAAGACGAACAGATAAAGTATCGAGAAGCCGAACATGCGCTTGGCGGCGCGGTCGGTTTGGGTTCGTATGATCTGCACCGCCAGCCAGGCCAGATACGCGCCGACGATTGCGGCCACGGCGCCGTAGATCAGCCCGGCCGTGCCCAAGATAACCGGCGCAAAGGTCAGCGGCACCAGTATCAGGGTGTAAATCAGGATCTGGCGCCTTGTCTCTGCCGGGCCGGCGACCACCGGCAGCATGGGCACGCCGGCCTTGGCGTAATCGCCTTCCCGGTATAGCGCCAGCGCCCAGAAGTGCGGCGGCGTCCACATGAAGATGATCAGGAACAAGACGATGGAATCGAGCGTGACCGAGCCGCTCACCGCAGCCCAGCCGATCATCGGCGGCACGGCGCCGGCAGCGCCGCCAATGACGATATTCTGTGGCGTCCGCCGCTTCAGCCAGATCGTATAGACAAAGATGTAGAAGGCCGCGGCCAGCGCCAGCAATCCGGCGGCGACCCAGTTGAGCGCCAATCCCATCACCAGAACCGGCAACACGTTGAGGGTAATGCCAAACACTAGCGCCTTGTTCGGCGCGATGCGGCCAGCGGGGATGGGCCGCTTGCGGGTGCGCTCCATCAGCGCGTCGATGTCGCGCTCGTACCACATGTTGATGGCGCCCGCGGCGCCGGCGCTGATGGCGATGCACAGCACCGCGACGACAGCCAACAGCGGGTGCAGCGAACCGGGCGCTACGACCATGCCCGCGAACCCGGTAAACACGACCAGCGACATGACCCGCGGCTTGAGCAGCGCCAAATAGTCGCTTGCCCGCGCGCTTGTGCTTTGGGCGATGCTCTGCGCCGCGCCCGTCGTCTGAACCGTCATTAACTTACTCTCCTCGCCGGCCAATATAGCGGCAAGGGTCTTCGCGCGTAATAGTATTTCCGCGCCGGGGGGGCCGTTTATCGGCTGAAAATCGCACTGCGGCTTTTTGCCGCGCGTGCCGAACGTCAAGTCCGGCGCGGTCTTATGCGGGGTGTATACGGTTTCTAAAGTCACCAGCCGCATAATCGCCTTATTGTATCGATAGATACACGATTGCCCCCTTCGGCAAGGTTCTCATTCGGGCCATAACGATGGCGCGATAGCGATTCTTTGTTGATCTGTGTGGGGCTGTATTTGGCGGCATCTGGCTGCTATAGACGCGTTAACGGAGATGTCCGTTTTAGATTCGAGGAGACACTGGTGAAATACATTATCGCAACCGCCTTCATGTCCGTCGCCCTGACTGGTGGCGCCGCAACAGCACTGGCCGATGGCGATGCCGCCGCCGGCGAAAAATTCTTTAAAACCCGCTGCACGGCGTGCCATACGGCTGACGAAGGCGGCAAGAACAAGGCCGGCCCGAACCTGTTTGGCGTCTTCGGCGGCACCGCCGGTGCCCGTGTCGCCAGTTTCGAAAAACGGCATTCCAAAGCGCTGAAGGCGTCAGGCATCGTCTGGGACGAAGAGACCCTCGACGGTTTCTTGGAGAACCCGAAAAAGTACCTGAAGGGCGTCAAGATGAACCTGAAAGTCTCGAAGGAAGACGATCGGGAAAACGTCATTGCGTATTTGCAGACCTTGACCAAGTAGGACAAAGTTTCCCCCGCGCCGCGTTAGGCGCGTGTGAGAGGTCCGAATGATAATTTCGACAGCCCATGCCCATGGGCTTCTCGGCGGCGAGGCGGGCGCCCACGACGGCCCGCTGATCCTGCTATTGATTGCGACGGTGGTGATTTCGCTGCTGGTCGCCGAGAAGAAATGGCGCCGGCGGAAGCTCAGGCTGCAAAACGCCGCCGCGGCCGAAGCCGATTCGACGCCGCAAACGGACACCGACCCGGCCGCCGCTGAATAACCCGAATAAGAAACCAGACTGCGCCGCTTTAGCCCCTCGCCATGAGGGGCAGGGCAATCGTCTATGACAGCCTCGCCCTTCGAGACGCCGCCCTTCGGGCGGCTCCTCAGGATGAGGCTTTGCGCATATCTAACAGAATTCCTCATCCTGAGGGCTCGCGCAGCGAGTGTCTCGAAGGACGAGGAATTCCAGTTCCCGCCCCATACATCGACAAGCGAGCCATGAGGCTAATTTATATGCGTACCACGGTCTCACCGTGGAAGGGTGCTTTGCTTTACGTGCCGGTTACCGAGGTGTCGGCGGTCGGCCTAGCGGAGGACTAAACTTCCCAGGTGTGTCCCCGGCGCAGCAGCTTGTCGAAATCGCCTTCGCCCTTATCGCCTTTGATCGCATTGACCTGGTCGTGCACCGCGCCGTCGTAAGTCGGCGCCGGGTCACAATAGAGCACGCCCAGCGCCACCGGGAAGGCCGGCGGCTGCATGCTGGCCAGCAACATCGCGGCCGGCCGGTTGGTCTCGTCGTGGAGTAGGATATCGCCTTCGGTGACCCCGTCCTCGCCGATGGTGACTACTTCTAGTTCCAGCAAATCCTTCTTCATGCGCAGGCCCTTGTTGGACTCGGCGCCAAAGATGAGCGGCTTGCCGTGCTCGACATGGATCTGCATGTCGGAAGCGACTTTTTTCTCGGTGAAATGGCTGAAGACAGCGTCGTTGTAGACAATGCAGTTCTGGAAGATCTCGACGAACGAAGCGCCCTTGTTTTCGTAAGCGCGCTGGAGGACCACCGGCAGATGTTTTTGCAGAATATCGGCTGAGCGCGCAATGAAGCGTCCGCCGGCGCCGAGCGCGAACTGGGCGGCGGATACCGGCCGGTCGACCGAGCCGTAGGGCGTCGACGGCGAGCGGGTGCCAGTTTGCGATGTCGGCGAGTATTGGCCTTTGGTCAGGCCATAGATCTCGTTATTGAACAGCAAGATCTGCATGTCGACGTTACGCCGTAGGGCATGCATGGTGTGATTGCCGCCGATCGACAGCATGTCGCCGTCGCCGCCGACTACCCACACATCGAGCTCCGGGTTGGCGAGCTTGACGCCGGTTGCAATCGTCGGCGAACGGCCGTGGATGGTGTGGAAGCCGTAGGTCTCCATATAGTAGGGGAAGCGCGCTGCGCAGCCGATGCCCGACACAAACACCGTCTGTTCCGGGTCGACCTGCATGTCGGCTAGGGTTCGTTGAACGGCTTTGAGGATGGCGTAGTCACCGCAGCCGGGACACCAGCGAACTTCCTGGTCGGTTGCAAAATCCTTGGCCGTCAGTTTTTCGGGAGGCGTTTGGACGTTCATCTTAGTTCTCCAACCGGCCGCGAATGGCCCCTTCCAATTCGTTGATCAGGAATGGCTTGCCGTTCACTTTGTTAAATCCCTCGGCCGGGACCAGATATTGCGCGCGCAACAGGGTCACCAACTGCCCGTTATTCATTTCCGGCACCAACACTTGTCCGAACCCTTGCAGCAGATCGCCCAGATTGCGCGGCAGCGGCCAGATGTAGCGCAAGTGAATATGGGCAACCTTCAAACCCTCGAGGCGCATGTTGCTGACCGCGCGGTTGATCGGTCCGTAGGTCGATCCCCAGCCGACCACTACCAGGTCGTCGCCGGCGTCGCCCTGGTCGATTTCCTGCTCGGGAATGTCGTTGGCGATGCCATCGATCTTCGCGGCGCGTAGATCGGTCATCCGTTGATGGTTTTCCGGGGCGTAGGAAATATGCCCTGACCCATCGGCGCGCTCGATACCGCCGATGCGATGCGCAAGCTGCGGCGTACCGGGTTTAACCCAGGGCCGCGCCAAAGTGTCGTCGTCGCGCGCGAACGGCGCGAAGTCCTCTGGATCGGTGCGGAATTCCACTTCGAAGGGTTCGTACGTCGACATGTCGGGAATCAGCCATGGCTCCGACGCATTGGCGAGATAGCCATCGGTGAGCAACATGACCGGGGTCATGAACTTGGTCGCCAGACGCACCGCCTCGATCGCCACATCGAACCCGTCGGTCGACGAGCTGACCGAAATGACCGGCATCGGCGCATCGGCGTTGCGGCCGAACACTGCTTGGTACAGATCCGATTGTTCGGTCTTGGTCGGCAAGCCCGTCGACGGGCCGGCGCGTTGCGAGTTGACGATGATCAGCGGTAGCTCGGTGGCGATGGCCAGGCCGATCGCTTCCATCTTCAAGGCGATGCCGGGTCCCGAACTCGAGGTAATGCCCAACGAGCCGGCGTAAGAGGCGCCGATGGCGGCGCCGACCGCGGCGATTTCGTCTTCCGCCTGGAAGGTGATCACGCCAAATTCCTTCATCGCCGCAAGCTGATGCAGCAGCGCGGAAGCCGGCGTGATTGGATAGGAGCAGAAGGTGAGGCCGACTTTGGCCAACTGGGTTCCCTTGAGCAGGCCCAACGCGATCGAGTCGGTTCCCGTTACCGTGCGGTACAGCCCGGGCTCGATTTGCGCCGGCGGAATGCTATAGCCGCCGATCTCGGCCGGCATCTCCGCCGTCTCGCCGAACGCATGGCCGGCATTCAGTGCGGCGATGTTCGCGGCGGCGATGTCGGCGTTCTTGGCAAACTTGTTGTTCAGCCAGTCGACCGAGGCTTGGCGGCGGCGGCCGTACATCCAATAGATAAGGCCGAGCGCCCACATGTTCTTTGAGCGCAGCGCTTCTTTGTTGGATAGGCCGAATTCTTTCACTGCCTCGACGGTGAGGCGCGACATATCGATCTTGATGACCCGGTACTTATCCAGGCTGTCGCCGGTCTCCAGCGGATTTTCCGTATACCCGGCTTTCGACAAATGGCGGTCGGAGAAGGCGCCGGTATCGGCGATGACGATGCCGCCGAGTTTGACGTCGGATAAGTTGGTGATCAGCGCGGCCGGGTTCATCACCACCAGCACATCCAGATCGTCGCCCGATGTCATGATTTTGCGCGCGCCGAAATTAATCTGAAAGGCCGAGACGCCAAACGTGGTGCCGGCCGGCGCGCGAATTTCGGCGGGGAAATCGGGGAAGGTCGCCAGGTCGTTGCCGGCCAGCGCGGCGGTTAATGTGAACTGGGTACCAGTAAGCTGCATGCCGTCGCCGGAATCACCGGCGAAGCGGACAACGGCTGATTCAACTTCATCGCGGTTTTCTTCCGGCCGCTCCAGGGCGGTTACCTCGGACATATAATCTTTTCCTTGGGCGATTTTCGGTAATGCGTATGGGTCACATACGGCGCATCAAGCCAGTGTCTGATTTCGGGCGTAACTTCTTCCTCTGTTGCGCCTGTTTCAAGCCCTAAATGGGTCTTTCTCGCCAAAAATCGCGTCTTTTTTCGCTTATTCAAGCACAGCCAGCATTTCCGGCACGTTCACAAACTTGCGACGCGGCGCCTCGCCGCTTGCCGCGGCGATTTCGGCCTGTTCGATTTGCTGCCATCCGGCATAGTTAACGACTCGAACGCTGCGCTCATCGAGCATCGCCGTTAGGGCCTCGCGGCCCGGTTTGGTGCCGTCGGGGACGTCTTCGAGAATTTGCTGGGCCGCGGTTTCGCCGTCCGGCTTGTTGGTGCCGATAACGCCGGTCGGACCGCGCTTGATCCAGCCCACCGCGTAGACTCCGTCGCCGACCCGGCCGTCCTGATGGACAACGATGCCATTGTCGCTATCGAACGGCACGCCCTCGATGGGGATCGAATAATAGCCGATGGCGGCGACCACCAGGCCGCATTCGATATCGAAAAACTCGCCGGTGCCGACCGCCCGGCCGCCCTCGACCTTGGTGCGCTCAACGCGCAGGCCTTCCACCTTGTCGCCGCCCAACACCTCGACCGGATTGGCGAAGAACTCAAAATGCACGTTCTTTTCCTTGCCCGTCGGATCGACGTCGAGGAACTCGCGCATGGTCGCCAGATTTCGTTCCTTCAAGCGCTGGTCCCGGTCGGACCAGTCACCAGTGACTTCGTCGGGTAGCTGGTCGGCGTGGACGATTGGCATGCAGTTTTCCAGCTTGCCCATTTCGCGTAGCTCGACATTGGTGAATTTCGCTTCGATCGGCCCGCGACGACCGAACAGGTAGACATCGGTGAGCGGCGAGGCTTGCACCGCCTTCGACGCATGGTCGGCGATGTCGGTGGCGGCCATTTCCGCCGGCGTCTTCACCAACACCCGGGCGGCGTCGATGGCGACATTGCCGACCCCCACCACCGCGACCGCACCGACGTTTAAATCAGGGCTAAGATCGGTGAAATCAGGATGGCCGTTATACCAGCCGACGAAATCGGCCGAGCCGTAGACGCCTTCCTTATCGCCGCCGGGGATGCCCAACTTTCGATCGGTCGGGGCGCCAACGGCCAGCACCACGGCGTCGTAGGTCTCGCGCATCTCGTCCATGGAGACGTCCTTGCCCACCTCGACATTGCCGAAATAGGCGACCGCGTCGTTCAGCGCGGTCTTCTCGTAGGCTTTGGCGACTTTCTTGGTGGTCTGATGATCTGGCGCAACGCCGCCGCGGATCAGCCCAAACGGGGTCGGTAGACGCTCGATGATGTCGATCTCGACATCGTGGCCGCTCTTGAGAAGCGAGTCCGCAGTGTAAAATCCGCTCGGTCCCGAACCGATAATGGCAACTTTGATAGTCATAAATCCTCCCGATTTCGGGCCGGACTATAACCAATGCACTTGCCGTCTGCTATCCCGCGCGGGGGGCAAAATTGCGACCTTTTTACATCCCGGTTTATACCGGGGATTTAGCGCCACGGCGCAGCCGAAAACGTGCTGGGCGGGCGGCGCAATGTGGCCGGTTCTACCGGCGCTCGAGCGGGGAGGATAATCACATGTGGCGGCGCCGAAATTCCTCGTCCTTCGAGACACTCGCTGCGCGAGCCCTCAGGATGAGGAATTCTGTTAGATAAGTACTAAGCCTCATCCTGAGAGCCTGACCGGAAATGAATTGTTTGTTTCTAAGACCTTGTTCCCCGCCCCGTTGGTGAAAACCAAACGCAATGGCTAACGCCACCCCCCCTCCCTAACCCTCCCCCTCACTGGGGGGAGGGAAATTATTAGCGACCCGCTGGCTATTACCCCCTCCCCCTTGAGGGGGGAGGGTTGGGGTGGGGGTGATGACGCTCGAGGGTCAGATTCATAAACCGCTGATATCGCTCACTTCATTTTGAGTCAGACTCTGAGGAGCCGCCCCAAGGGCGGCGTCTCGAAGGGCGAGGCTGTCACAGGCGATTGCGCTGCTTGGGCAGAGTCGGGTTCGGTGCGGTCAGTGCAGCAGACTTGAGGCGGCGACGTGGCGGTAGCGGTTGGGGGTCATGGGGCCTGCATGGGCGACGTTGACCGAGTGCAGCTTGCCGTCGAGATTATGGGTCCAGAAATCGAGGAATTTTTGCAGTCTTGGGTAATGCGGGGCTATGTCCAGGCGCTGCCAGACAAAGCTTTGTAGGATGCTCGGGTGATCGGGCATGTGATACAGAATTTCCGCCGTCGTTAGACGGTAGCCTGCCATCTGTTTTCTCGCATCGTCACTCATGTGAAGTACCTCGCAAAGCTAAAACGAATCGCTCCGTACCTGGAATAGTGAGGCTTAAGATTTTCACTTTCAAATGAAAATATGTTTAATAACAAAGGTTTAGCAGCCCGCGTGTGAGAGTGCTGCCATATGTCCGGACATAAATAGCGAGACTCAAGCTCAGCAACGGTTGACAGCGGTCCAAGGGCTCACTAAGTGTCTGGCACTCCTATTCCTGGAGTGCTAACAATCGCCGCGAAATCGCGGAATTGCACAAATTTATGGAGGATCAAAACATGAGTTTTCGCCCGTTACACGATCGGGTTGTGGTCCGCCGCGTCGGATCAGATGAAAAAACCGCTGGTGGAATCATTATCCCTGACACGGCTCAAGAAAAGCCTTCCGAAGGCGAAGTCGTCTCAGTCGGGTCTGGCGCCCGCGCGGAAGACGGCAGCGTTGCGCCGATGGACGTGAAATCCGGAGACCGCGTGCTATTCGGCAAATGGTCTGGCACCGAAGTGACGATCGATGGTGAGGAGCTCCTGATCATGAAGGAATCCGACATCATGGGCGTCATCGAGGCCAAAAAAGCCGCCAAGAAAAAAGCCGCTTAACGCACATATAACTTAGGGAATTTCGAATTATGCCTGCAAAAGAAGTCAAATTCGGTACCTCGGCACGCGATAAGCTGCTGACTGGTGTCGACACACTAGCTGACGCCGTTAAGGTCACGCTGGGTCCGAAGGGCCGCAACGTTGTCCTCGACAAGGCGTTCGGCGCCCCGCGCATTACCAAGGACGGCGTCACCGTTGCCAAGGAAATCGAGCTCGACGACAAGTTCGAGAATATGGGCGCGCAGATGGTCAAGGAAGTCGCTTCCAAGACCAACGACATGGCCGGCGACGGCACTACCACGGCGACAGTTCTGGCCCAAGCGATCGTTCGCGAAGGTTCGCGCGCGGTAGCCGCCGGCATGAACCCGATGGATCTCAAGCGCGGCATCGACTTGTCGGTCGACGCCGTCGTCACGGCAATCGAAAAGAGCGCCAAGAAGATCAAAACAAACGAGGAAATCTCGCAGGTTGGCACGATTTCCGCCAATGGCGATCTCGAGGTCGGCACCATCATCGCCGATGCCATGCAGAAAGTCGGCAATGAGGGCGTGATCACGGTCGAAGAAGCCAAGAGCTTGGCGACCGAGTTGGACGTCGTCGAAGGCATGCAGTTCGACCGCGGCTACCTGTCGCCGTACTTCATTACCAACGCCGACAAGATGATCTGCGAGATGGAGAACCCCTACATTCTTCTCCACGAGAAGAAGCTGTCGAGCCTGCAGGCCATGTTGCCGGTGCTCGAAGCGGTGGTGCAGTCGAGCCGTCCGTTGCTGATCATCGCCGAAGACATCGAAGGCGAAGCGCTGGCCACCTTGGTGGTCAACAAGCTGCGCGGTGGTCTGAAGATCTCCGCTGTTAAGGCGCCTGGCTTCGGCGATCGCCGCAAAGCCATGCTCGAGGACATCGCGATCCTCACCGGTGGTCAGGTGATTTCCGAAGATCTCGGCATCAAGCTCGAGAATGTCACGCTCGACATGCTCGGCACTTCGAAGCGGGTTTCCATCACCAAGGAAGAGTCGACCATCGTCGACGGCGCCGGCAAGAAGGCCGACATCCTGGCCCGTTGCAACCAGATCCGCGCCCAGGTCGAAGAGACCTCGTCGGATTACGACAAGGAGAAGCTGCAGGAACGCCTCGCCAAATTGGCCGGCGGTATTGCCGTGATTCGGGTTGGCGGTGCGACCGAGATCGAAGTGAAAGAGAAGAAGGACCGCGTCGAAGACGCCATGCATGCAACCCGCGCCGCTGTCGAAGAAGGCATCGTACCGGGCGGTGGCGTGGCGCTGTTGTACGCCACGCGGGCACTCGACAAGCTGACGGGTGAGAATGAAGACCAGAAGGTCGGCATTAACATCGTCCGCAAAGCGATCCAGACGCCGGTGCGTCAGATCGTCGAGAACTCGGGCGCCGATGGCGCCGTGGTTGCCGGTAAACTGCTCGAGCAGAAAAGCGGCACTTACGGCTACGACGCCCAGAGCGGTGAATATACCGACCTGGTCAAGGCCGGCATCATCGACCCGACAAAGGTCGTCCGCGCAGCTCTGCAAGACGCCTCGTCAGTGGCCGGTCTGTTGATCACCACCGAAGCGATGGTTGCCGAGAAGCCGGAACCGGCTGGCGCCGGTGGCCCGGCCATGCCCGATATGGGCGGCATGGGCGGTATGGGTGGCATGGGAATGTAATCCCACCCAAACAATCTTGCCTATCAAGGGCCGCGCCGGATCTCTCCGGCGCGGCCTTTTCTTTGATATCTCCCCGACATTCTGCGGTGCGCCAGGCTCAAATTATGTGTATTCACATCAATAATATGTATACATATAATAAGTATACATATTATAATTGAGGAAAACGGTGGTTGGCGTGTAATGTCTGACATTGAGCAAGCCAATGAGGCGATGGCGCGCCCGCGCGGGCCCGATGACAGCCCGGGCATATTATTGTGGCGCGCGGCCAACGCGTGGCAGCGCGATATCCGCGGGCTTGTGAAGTCGCGCGGGCTGACCCAGGCGCAGTTCGTTCTATTGTCGGGTCTGCACCATCTCGAAGCGCGCACCGTCAGCGAGCCGGCGCCGACCACCCAGCGCGCCCTGGCGGCCTATTGCGGGGTCGATACGACGATGGCGTCCCAGGTGCTGCGCCAGTTAGAGGCAGCCGGCCAATTGCGCCGGGCGCCGGGCGCCGATGCCCGCTCGCGCGCGCTCTATCTCACCGATCGGGGACGGCAGACAGTTACAGAACTCGAACCGGAGGTTCGCGCAGTGGACGCTAAATTCTTTGCGGTGCTTGGTGGGAATGCGGAAATGTTTAAAGCCGCGCTCCAGGTCTTGATCGGTCTGCCGCCGCGCCTGGGGTCGTCGCGGCGATCTTAGCGGGATCGTGCCGCAAACTTAACCCTCTCCCGGCGGGAGAGGGTGGCGAGCGAATGCGAGCGGGTGAGGGGACAAGGCTGGTTTGGTGCTATTTGTTTTCCCCTCACCCCAACCCCTCTCCCGCCGGGAGAGGGGCTTAAGGCGCGTATTAATTCAAAGTTTCTTGTTTCAAACGTGCACTCAATATCTCTCACGAATAACAACTTACAGCTCTTCGATCACCCGAATGATGCCAGCTTGGTCAAGATCGCCCCAGCCGTGGTCGACCATCTTTTGCCAGAGTGCTTGGATGTTGGTCAGGGTCGGTGTGTCGAGGCCGACCTGGCCAGCCAGTTCCAGCGCCTGATCGACGTCCTTTAGTTGCACCCGCGCCGGGCCGCCGGGCTCGAACTCGCGCGCCACCATGCGCCCGCCATGGAGATCGAGGACCCGCGATTCCGCGAAGCCGCCTTGCAGCGCCTCGCGCACCTTGCCGGGATCGACGCCCGCGCGCTGCGCCAGGGTCAGACCCTCCGCGACGGCGGCCAGGGTCACCGCGACGATCGACTGGTTGGCGGTCTTCGCCACCTGGCCGGCGCCGACATCGCCGATATGGGTGATGTTCTTACCCAGCACGTCGAAGATCGGTCGCACCCGGGCCAAGGCCGCATCGGGGCAGCCGGCCATGATCGACAGCGTCCCTTGTTCGGCGCCCACTTGGCCGCCAGATACCGGAGCGTCGATATAGCTGCCGCCGGCCTGGATGACCTCTTCGGCCCATCGGCGGGTCTCGCGCACCTTGGTGGTGCCCATGTCGATGACGGTCTTGCCGTCGCTCAGGCCGGCGATCACGCCATCGGAGCCGTGCAGGACCAGGTCAACGCTGGCAGTGTCGGTCACCATCATGATGACAATATCGGATGCCGCGGCGACCTCGCGCGGGGTGCCAGCGGTGGCCAGACCCTCGGCGGCCAGGGCCTCGACCGGGCCCGGGCTGCGGCTGGATACGGTGACCATCGCGCCCGCCTTGTGCAGGTTGCGGGCCATCGGCTTGCCCATATGGCCCAGGCCGATCAGACCAATCTTCCACCCGACCACATCGGACATGACGCTCTCTCCGGCGTTGTGGGACCCTAGGCGGTGGCGTAGCGCGCCGCCGCGCCGCGCTCGATAGCGGCGGCGTTCAGCCGGTCGATATCGAGCGCGTGGCGCATGATCTCGAGCAGCCGCAACTCTTCTTGAGCCGCCGTGCCGTCGGCGGCGACGATATCGCAGGCCAGGGCGTAGGCGGTTTCGCGCAGGCGGTCCGGCAGGGCCTCGCGCATCGCGTCGAAGGCCTTGTCCAGCCCGTCCTCGTCGGACAGCAGGACCGCGCAATCCGACGCGATTTCAGGCAACCGGTCGATGTCGAAAGAGCTGAAAATTGGCAGATGGCTGACGATTTCACCGATCCGGGTGATTTCGGAATCGGTCATATCGCTATCCGCCGCCGACGCCATGACCATGGCATAAATGAGTGCCGCTTGGTGATCGATCATCTTTAACTTCCTAAACTTGAGGGTGGGGAGATAAAGCCGCCTGGGGATGCCGGCGTCAAGCGATGGAGATAATATTTCGGGTGGCGCTTATGAAGGGGTGTCGGCAAAAAAAGTCGTGGTTGCCTCGATCGCTTCGACCAGGCCGAGGCGCTGGGCCTCCACGCCCTCGGGAAAGGCGCCCAGCAGGCGCGACGGCATCGCTGAATCGAGGATGACGAACACCCCGCGGTCGCTGTCGCGGCGGATCAGGCGGCCATAGGCTTGCGACAGGCGCAGCCGGGCTTGCATATCGTCATAGACCCGGCCGCCGAACTCCTCGCGCCGCGCCTTGTGTAGGATGGTTGGGCGCGGCCACGGCACCCGGTCGAACGCCAATAGGCGAAGCGACGCCCCTGGCACGTCGACCCCGTCGCGCACCGCGTCGGTGCCCAGCAGACAGGCGTCGGAATCGGCTCGAAAAATGTCGATCAATGTGGCCACGTTCAGCGCATCGACATGCTGGGCGTAGAGCGGCAGGCCGGCCTCTTCCAGCGGTTCGGCGATGCGGGCATGGACCTGGCGCAGCCGGGCGATCGACGTGAACAGCCCCAGACCGCCGCCGCCGGCGGCCAAGAACAATTCGCGCAAGGCCGCGGCGACTTGGTCGGGCTCGTTACGTTGCACGTCGGTGACGATCATCACCCTGGTCTGTTCGCCGTAGTCGAAGGGTGAATTGACCCGGTTGCGGATTGCCGGCAGCGGCAGGTGGACCGCCCCGGTGCGCCGCTCGGCGGTATGCCAGTCGGCCTCCACATCGCCGCTGCGCCCCATCAGCGTTGCCGAGGTGACCAACACGCCATGGGCGCGGCTGGCGACGGTCTCGGCGAACGGCACCGTCGGGTCGACCCAATGGCGGAACATGCCGGCGTCGAAGTCGCGGCCGTCGATGCGGTCGACGGCGAACCAGTCGACGAAAATTTCCGGGGTTTCTGATTCGAGGGCGCCCAGCATGTCGATCCAGCCGGAGACCAGGGTTTCGCCGCGCCGGGCGAGCCCTCGGCACACCGCCTCAATGCGGGTGCGCGTGGCGGTGTCGAGATTGTCGGCATCGACGTCGAGACGTCGGCGCAGCCGGTCGCGCAGTTGCAGCAGCGGCTGCACCAATTGGGCCAACGCCCGCGCCAATTGGTGCCCTGCCTCTCCGACATCGTGCTCCAGCGGGTGCACGCTACTTTCCAAGCTATAGAAACTGCTCTGGGCGGTGGAGCGGGCATAGACCTGCTGGCGCAGGGCGCTCAAGAAAGCCTCTGCCGGGCCGTCGGGATTGGCGTCGCTGATCCGCGCCATCCAACCCGGCGCCGGTAGGGCGCGGGCGGCGGCCAAGGCGGCATCGAGCGCGGCCTGCGCCAAAGTATCGTCGCTGGCGATCAGATCGCCGGCGCGCTCGCGCAGGCCCCGGGCGCGGCCGCCGGGACGCCGGCGGCTGGCCTCGGGCCCGAGCAGCCAGCGCCGCAGCTCGGCGGTCTCTTGTCCCGACAGGCGCCCGCCGAACGCCGAATCGGCGGCGTCGAACAGATGATGGCCCTCGTCGAAGACGTAGCGTGTGGGCAGCCGGTCATCGTCGTCGCCCAGCGCCGCCTGGATCATCACAAGGGCGTGGTTGGCGACCACCAGATGGGCGCGCCGGGCGCGGCGTACGCTGTGTTCGATGTAGCATTTCGAATAGTGTTGGCAGGACGAATAGATGCATTCGCCGCGCCGGTCCGACAGGGACACGGTGGCCGGCGCGCCCACCAGATCGATCAGCCAGGCCGGAAAGTCGCCGCCGAAATCGCCGTCGCGGGTCACCGCCGCCCAGCGCGCCAGCAAGCCCAGTCCCAACGCATCGCGCGGCCGCAGGGCTCGAAACCGGCCGACCGCGTCTTCCATGTTGAGCAGGCACAGATAATTCTCGCGGCCCTTGCGGATCACCACCTTCGACGCTTTCAACTGGGGGTCGGGATAGAGATGGTCGAGCTCTTGATCGATCTGGCGTTGCAGATTGCGGGTATAGGTGCTGATCCAGACCGGCCCGCCATTGCGCTCGGCCCACAGGCTGGCCGGGGCGATGTAACCCAATGTCTTGCCAGTGCCGGTACCGGCCTCGGCGAGCACGAAGTTCGGCGTGTCGGGCGCTGGTCGCGGCGCAAACATGGCGCTGACCGCCGAGGCATAATCGGCCTGCATGGGGCGCGGTTCGGCATCGGCGCCGAGCAGTTCGGCGAGCCGCTGACGGGCCTCACCGGGCTCGACCGGGTCGCTGCCCGGTTGAGTTTCCGGCGCCATTTCGCCCCATTCGGGCAGCTCGCGCCACACCGCCAGGGCGCTCGACGTGCTGGCCGCGGCGGCGGCCGACGTGCTCTGGGGATCCGCACCGAGCGCTTGCAAGAGGATCGGCGCCCATAACCATCCGGCGCGCGCCAGGTCGTGGGCGATGGCGGTGGCGTTTTCGCGGTCGCTGGCATCGGCGGCGACCTCGTCCAATAGCTTGCCGGCGACCGCGTGCAGCAGTGATAAAGGTTCCTCACCGCTGAGACCCAGCGTGCGCGCCACGCCGTGCAATGTCGGTAATGTAAACTGCGCCGGGCGGACGAAGGCGAATAGCTCCAATATGTCGTAACCGGCGACAAAGTCGCGTCCCAGGCGGCGCGCTACCGACGGTGCGTGGCAGAGCAGCGCCGGGGTGGCGTCGAGGCGGCGCGCCGCCGCGTCGCGCGACAGGGTTTCCGGCTCGCGGTCGGCCCCCGCCCACAGCGCGGTGGCGCGCAATACATGAATCGCCGCCAGGGGTAGCTCGGCGGCCGGCGCATCTGAGGGGAGACCATTGTTCATGGCCCGACCTTAGCGGGGATGCCCGCTCCGTCGCTAAAACTTTCGCTAAGTTTTCAGCGATTACTGCCAAAATTCTAATCGATGATCCGTGACATCCCGCCGATGATCGATATCCTGTCGGGCGTGCGGTCTGCCTCATTTCTGGGGCGGATTTCGCATAATTATCCAGGTAGGAGGAGTATTACCACTATGGCAATATCACCAACGGGTCCCGTTTCGACCCTTATCCCGGATGCTTCGCAGCCGCGGTCAGTTTCAGCACCGCAGCCGCAACAGCCGACCGAAACTCAGTCCGCCCAGCCGGACACTCCGAGCGCGGCGGTAACCCCGCCGTCGACGGATACGGGTTTGGAACAGGACGCGCCGCGCGACCGTCAGGTCGACGTTCTCGTCTAACCGTGCGCCCCGGGGGTCATCCCCGGGGTGACCGGACCCCTCACATTTCCAGGGCAATCGCATCTGGCCGGTGGCTGAATTCCGCCTCCTTCGAGACACTCGCTGCGCGAGCCCTCAGGATGAGGAATTCTGTTAGATATGTACAAAGCCTCATCCTGAGAGCCTGGCCGGAAATGAATTGAATGTTTTCAGCATGTTAGTGTCAGGTCGATCAAAAATGCTCCGATCGTGCACAACGCGCTGGAATCGCTTGCAAACAGTTGTGGCTCGGCGGGCCGCTTCAAGCCAATACCACGACTTTCACACGCCTTACGCGACCAAATTCGTGACCGGAGAAAACACAAGTGCTTGAAAACACACAATTCATTTTGAGTCAGACTCTGAGGAGCCGCCCCACGGGCGGCGTCTCGAAGGGCGAGGCTGTGATCTGCCATTGCGCCGCCCACATTTCTACTCATCACTTTCATCGCGCGGTCGATTTCGTTTGCCTCGCTCCCCGGTCTTCAATGGAATCGCTTCAATCTGGCCGGAAACTGCTCTAGGGTCCGCCGGAATTTAATCATGTAGCGGACAGGGCAGATGACCGGGGAACGCGAACTAGCCGCAGAGGCCCGCGCGTGGCCGTTTGAGGAGGCGCGCTCGATTGTAAAACGCCTTGGCGGCGCTGAGACCAGCGCTGCGCCGGCCAAGGGCTATGTACTGTTCGAGACCGGCTACGGTCCGTCCGGGCTACCCCATATCGGCACCTTCGGCGAGGTGGCGCGCACCACCATGGTGCGCCAGGCCTTTACCGCCCTGTCGGATATTCCGACGCGGCTGATCGCCTTTTCCGACGATCTCGACGGCCTGCGCAAGGTGCCCGATAATATTCCTAACCCCGAGCTGCTCGAGCCCCATTTGGGCAAGCCGCTGACCCAGGTGCCCGATCCGTTCGCCACCCATGACAGTTTCGGCGCCCACAATAATGCGCGCTTGCAGGCGTTCCTCGACCGGTTCGAATTCGACTATGAATTCTACAGCTCGACCCAATGCTACGCCGACGGGCTGTTCGACGAAGCGCTGTTGCAGATTTTGGCCAACTACGAGGCGGTGATGGGGGTGATCTTGCCGACCTTGGGCAGCGACCGCCAGGCGACCTACAGCCCGTTTCTGCCGATCTGTCCGCGCACCGGCGTGGTGCTGCAAGTGCCCATGGCAGAGGTCAAATCCGATGCCGGCACCGTCGTTTACCGCGACCCGGAAACCGACGCGTTGACCGAGACCCTGGTCACCGGCGGCCATTGCAAGCTGCAATGGAAGGCCGATTGGGCGATGCGTTGGCGGGCGCTGGAAGTCGACTATGAAATGTCGGGCAAGGATCTGATTGACTCAGTGAAGCTATCGAGCAAGATCTGCCGCATTCTGGGCGCGCGGCCGCCCGAGGGGCTGACCTACGAGTTATTCCTCGATGAGAACGCTGAAAAGATTTCCAAGTCGCGCGGCAACGGGCTGACCATCGACGAGTGGCTGACCTACGGCCCGCCGGAGAGCCTGTCCCAGTACATGTTCAACAAGCCGAAGACCGCCAAGCGGCTGTATTTCGACGTCATTCCCAAATCGGTCGACGAGTATCTCTCCAATGTGGTGAGGTTTCACAGCCAGGAACCGGCCGACCGGCTGCAAAACTCGGTCTGGCATATCCATGGCGGCGCGGTGCCGGAAATCGCGATCGACATTTCCTTCGCCGTGCTGCTCAACTTGGCCAGCGCCTGCAACACCGAAGACCCCGCCGTGCTGTGGGGCTTCATCGCCCGCCACGCGCCGGGCGCGACGCCAGCCAGCGACCCGCTGCTCGACCGGTTGGTGGTCCACGCGCTGGCCTTCTACCGGGATTTCGTCAAGCCGGCGAAGTCCTACCGGGCGCCCGACGACCGCGAACGCGTGGCGATGGCCGAGCTGGCCGACCGCATCGAAGCGCTCGACGCCAATCCCGATGCCGAGACCATCCAGAACGAGGTCTACGCCATCGGCAAGGCGCACGAATTCGAGCCTCTGCGCGATTGGTTCAAGGCGCTCTACGAAGTGCTGTTCGGCGAAAGCCAGGGTCCGCGCTTCGGCTCCTTCGCCGCGCTCTACGGCGCGCCGGAGACCGTCATCCTCATCCGCCGCGCCCTGGCCGGCGAAGACCTGGCGGCGTAGGGCGGCGCGCAACGACCTCTCCTTCGAGACGGGCCTGCGGCCCTCCTCAGGATGAGGTCTATGTCAAAAATAACGCCTCACCCTGAGGAGCGATCGAAGATCGCGTCTCGAAGGGCGAGTTTCAGTCGTTCACCGCTTCGAGTGCGCGAAGTCCCAGTAGAGTTCGCGGGTGCGTTGGTAGATCGGGCCGGGCTGTAGATCGCGGTCTTCGTAGCGGATCACCGGCTGCACCTTGCCGTAATTGCCGGTGTTGAAAATCTCGTCGGCCGCCATCAGGTCCTCCACTGTGACGGTGCGTTCCTCGACCGCCATGCCGTCGGCGCGCATCAGCTCGATCAGCCGTTGGCGGGTGATGCCGTTCAAGAAAGACCCGTTGGGCACCGGGGTGATGGCGACGCCGTCCTTGACGATCCAAAGGTTCGAGGTGGCGAATTCGGCGACATGGCCCAGCCCATCGCGCAGGATCGGGTTCTGGTAGCCGCGCTGGCGGGCTTCAACCAGGGCGCGCGAGCTGTTGGGGTAGTGGCACGAGGCTTTGGCGCCGGTCGGCGCGGACTCCGGACTGGGCCGCCGGTAGCTGCTCAAGCAACAGGAGAACCCGGCGCCGGTCGGCATCGCCGCCTCGAAGATGGTCAGCGCGAATTTGGTGCTGTCGGGATCGGGCACCAAAACGTCCAAGGCCGCATCGGCCCAGAACATCGGCCGGATATACAAAGCGCTGCCCGGCGCGAACCGCTTGATTCCGTCGAGCGCCAGTTCCTCGATCTCGCCGGCGCTCAGCATCGGTTCCATGTTCATCACGTGGGTCGAGTTGATCAGCCGCTGGCAGTGGCGGTCGAGGTCGGGGGTAACGCCCTCAAAGGTGCGGGCGCCATCGAAGGTGATCGAGCCCAGCCAGATGGCGTGGGAATCGGCGCCGATTAACGGCACATTGCCTTCGACCCAGTCGCCATCGATATATGTTTGTGAAGCCATGACCTTGCGTACGCCCTTTCAATGCCGGAACCGATAACCTGGCGCAGAGCATAACGTTAAGTTGGCCGCTGGGGCCAGCCTGCCCCTTTACGCAAGTCGGGACTGACCGCATATTGCAGCCATGCCTATTTTGAAAATCGCCCGAATGGGCCACCCGATTTTGAACCAGCGGGCGGACGAGGTACCCGACCCGGCGGCGCCCGATGTGGCACGTCTGGTCGACGCCATGATCGAAACCATGGAGGATGCCGACGGCACCGGCTTGGCCGCGCCGCAGGTGCATATGCCGTGGCGCATCGTGGTCTATAAGGTGGTGGCTGAGCGCGCCGAGGAAGAAGATGGCGGTGCGGGCGAGACGGTGCCGACGACGGCGCTGATCAACCCGGTAATCGAACCCTTGGGCGAGGAAACCGATGTCGCGTTCGAAGCCTGCCTGTCGGTCCCCGACATGGCTGGGCCGGTGCGCCGTTTCGCCCGCATCCGACTGACCTACCAAACTCTCGAGGGTAAAACCGTCGAACAAGAGGCGGAAGGCTTTCACGCCCGGGTGCTGCAGCACGAATGCGATCATTTGGATGGCGTGCTCTATCCTATGCGTATCGAGGATATGCGGCAGTTCGGTTTCGTCGATGCGCTCGGCAAAGGCCACGGCCAGCGGCAATCGGATGAAGACGGCGAGGAGCGGGACGATGCGGCAGCGGATGACTGAACATATGCTCGCGGAGCGCCGGGCGATCTTGGCCAAGGCGCTCGAACATGTGCCGTTCGATGGTTGGAGTGACCGCAGCCTGCGCCAGGGCGCGGCCGATGCCGGCTTCGACGACACGCTATTGCGGCGCGCCTTTCCCGGTGGGCCGGCCGACGCCATCGAATTCTGGAGCGCCGAGACCGACCGCGAGATGGTCGCCGCCCTGGCCGAGCAAGACATCGGCGCGCTCAAAATTCGTGAGCGCATCGGCGCCGGTGTGCGCTGGCGGTTGGAATCCCTGGCGCCCCATCGCGAAGCGGTGCGGCGCGCTCTAAGCCATCTCGGACAGCCCCAGCATGCGGCGCTCGGCCTCCGTTGCCTCTATCGCACGGTCGACGAGATGTGGCACGCCGCCGGCGATACCGCGACCGACTTCAATTTCTACTCCAAGCGCGGCCTGTTGGCCGGGGTCTATACCAGCACGGTTCTGTTCTGGCTCGATGACGAGTCCGACGACCACGCCGCGACGTGGCTATTTCTCGACCGGCGCATCGCTGATGCCATGCGCATCCCCAAGGTCACCGGGCGGCTGGGCAAGATCCCGGCGGCCATTCCCCGGCCCGGCCGCTTCGTACGCCGGGTGCGCGAACATTTGCGCGAAGGCGAGCGAAGTTAGAAGTTATTCCGGCGGACCGGTGCCGATTTTTTACACTCTAAGATTGTTTTCGCGGTGCTAGCCAGGTCACGTGACCCATTTTGCGTCCCGGCCGAGTTTCGGCTTTGCCATACAGATGTAGGCGCGCCGCGGGGTCGCCAAGATAGGTCTGCCAATCGTCGGCCGCATCGCCGATGAGGTTTTTCATGATCGCGTCAGCGTCGCGCTCGGTCGAGCCCAGCGGTAGACCGCAGACCGCGCGCACCAGCAATTCGAATTGGCTTACCGCGCAGGCGTCGATCGTCCAATGGCCCGAATTGTGCGGTCGGGGCGCGATCTCGTTAACTAAAATATTGCCGTCCGTCGAGACGAACATCTCAACGGCGAGCACGCCGACCATTTGCAGGTCTGCGATTAGGCGGTGAGCGATATCCGTCGCCGTGGCGGCCAGCGCGTTGGAAATCGGCGCCGGGACAATAGTTTGGTCGAGAATATGATTGGCGTGGCGGTTTTCTACCGGCACATAGCTGGTCGCGGCGCCGTCGGCGCCGCGCGCGGCGATGACCGAGATTTCCCGCTCAAAATCCACGAAACCTTCGAGCACCGCGCCGCCAGTCGCGTCGCCGGCGCCGGATTGCCCCCAGGCGGTGTCGGGATCGGTGTCGGCGTCGAGGCGGACCTGACCCTTGCCGTCATAACCCAGGCGCGCTGTTTTGAGGATCGCCGGCGTGCCCAGCTCGGCGAGGGCGGCGCGCAATTCGGCAGGGCCATTGATAGCCCGATAAGGCGCAGTGGCGATGCCGGCGGCGGTGATAAAATCCTTTTCCTTGATGCGGTCCTGAGCGACTGCCAACGCCGCCGCGTTGGGCCGAACGGCAATTTGCGGCGCGAGATGTTCAAGGCTGGCCAGGGGGATATTTTCGAATTCCAGGGTCACCACATCGACATCGGCGGCGAAGCGGTCGAGGGCGTTGGTGTCGGTGAACGGCGCCACCGTCGACCGGGTGGCGATCTGCGCCGCCGGCTCGTCTGGGGATTGGCAAAAAACATGGCAGCGATAACCAAGCCGAGCGGCCGCAATGACGGTCATGCGGCCCAGTTGGCCGCCGCCCAAAATACCGATCATTGCACCCGGCGGAAGTGCCGCCGGCGTATCGCTGCCTGACATCGTGGCTAGCCGTCGTCGGACGGCGTGTCGGCGACGGCGTCGGTCTGTTGCGCCCGCCAAGCGTCGAGTGCCTGCGCAACTGCAGCATCTTCGGTGGCAATGATCGCGGCGGCCAACAGGGCGGCGTTGATCGCCCCGGCGCGGCCGATGGCCAATGTGCCGACCGGCACGCCGGCCGGCATTTGGACGATCGATAGCAGGCTGTCCATGCCGCTCAGCGCTTTACTCTCGACCGGCACGCCGAGGACAGGCACCGGGGTCATGGATGCGGTCATGCCCGGCAAATGAGCCGAGCCGCCGGCGCCGGCGATGATGACTTTGAGGCCACGCGGTCGGGCGGTTTTCGCGTAGTCGGCCAAGCGGTCGGGCGTGCGATGGGCGGATACGATGCGCACCTCGTGCGCGACCCCCAGCGCGTCGAGGGTCTCGGCGGCGTGGCGCATGGTCTGCCAGTCCGACTGGCTGCCCATGATAATGCCGATGATGGGGCTCGCCATTGTTAACATCTCCCAGTGGCCGTCCGACGTGGCGGAAAAGGCGGCGATTATAGGTTTGCGCACTCTCAACGCAAGCGGTGAACATAGGCCAATACCGCCCAACTATTTTACATACAATTGTTGGTATAACGATTTATTAAGTAATTTCCTGGTATGTTTAGGCCCGAATTTGCCTCTCGGAATCGTTTGAACAGGCACGCTATTTTCAACTTCCCGAGAAAAGGAAGGGCCTCATGAAAGTCGGCCAAACCAGGTCTGGAAGTCCCCGCCCCGTCGCCTCCACAGGCGCCGCCCGCGAAGCCGGCCGCGCCTATGCCGCGCGCGCTGTCGCTGATACCGGCGCCGCAGCGCCCACCGCTGATGTTGCCACAATTGCCGGCATTCCCGGTGACGAGCTGACGCCGAAGGTTCGCGACGCCATCGAATTGGGGATGCACGAAGTGCAGCGCATGCGCCAAGAGCTGGAAAAAGCGGAAAAGCGTGTCGCCTATCTCGAAAAGCTGGCCGACGAAGATTCCCTGGTCCCGGTTGCCAACCGTCGTGCCTTCGTGCGCGAATTGAGCCGCATGGTCGCCTATTCGGAACGTTATGATTCGGTGTCGAGCGTTTTGTATTTCGATATCGACGGGTTCAAGGAAATCAACGATAAGTACGGCCACGCGGCCGGTGACGCCGCGCTACAGCATATCGCCGAAATATTCTCTCTTAACGTACGTGAATCCGATGTCGTCGGGCGCTTAGGCGGCGACGAGTTTGGCGTCATTCTGGCCCAGTCGGACGCCGCCGCGGCGGCGGAAAAAGCCGCGATTCTAGCCAACGCCATCGAGACCACGCCGCTCATCTGGCAGAACCGCGGGCTCAAAGTGCGGGCGTCTTATGGCGCCTATACGTTCTCGGGCAAAGAGAATGCTGGCGAAGCCCTGCAACGCGCCGATAGTGCGATGTACAAACAAAAGCAGGTCAGGGCAGCGGCCGCGGGCCGATAGTCACAACCTCGCCGCGTGCCGGCATCAGGCGATGATGTCGGGCAGCAATATATCTTCCAGCCGCGAAATTTCGTCTTTTAGCACCAACTTGCGCTTCTTCAGCCGCTGTATCTGCAGCTGATCGAACGGCGCCTCGCCGGAAATTCGCGAGATGACATCGTCGAGATCGCGGTGTTCGCTTTGCAGCGCTTGCAGGCGTTGCCGCAATTCTTCCTTGTCTGGTGTGTCGTCGCTCGCCACCCTAAATTCCGTCCAACGCTCAATTTTTCGGACTACGGGTCCCCAGATCACGGCCATTTTTGCAATGGTCACCCAGATTATAGCAAAAAAGCGCGCCGGGTCCGGCTCATTCTCGGCTTATTCGATCCCCTCAATTCACAGCCATCACCGATTGTGGATATCGTGTTGCAGTCTAGACCTTTGCAAATCAGGCGAATCTAAACTAGGATTCACCGATCACAGCTGATCCAAAAGGAGGCGATATTGGCGTTGATGGAACCCAATGTTGACGAGTTGAAGAGAAAGCACGCTGATCTCGATTATCGACTGGGCGAGGAAGCCCAGCGCCCCAATCCAGATCAAACCATAATCACCCAGATCAAACGCGAAAAATTGAAGGTCAAAGACGCGCTCGCGAGCATGGAAGCCGCGTGATCGTGTTGGTTTTGCGCAGAAACTGATGAACACGGGTGGCCGACAGGGCCGCCCGTTTTTGTTTTTGCGGTGTGACTTGGTGATGGAATAGCCGCTATTCGGCAGCTGCATCGGCGTTTGCCAATTCGTTCGCCTGTTCGCGCAGGACGAATTTTTGGATTTTACCGGTCGACGTTTTCGGCAAGCCGCCGAACACGATATGGCGTGGCACCTTGTAGCCGGCCAGATGGTCCCGGCAGTGCTGGATCAACTCGTCGGCGCTGACATCGGCGTCCGGCGCCAGCTCGATGAACGCACAAGGAGTCTCGCCCCATTTTTCGTCGGGTCGCGCGACGACGGCGGCAGCGGACACGGCGGGGTGCTTGTAGAGCGCATCCTCGACTTCAATCGATGAAATGTTTTCGCCGCCGGAGATGATGATGTCCTTCGAGCGGTCTTTCAGCTCGATATAGTTATCCGCGTGCCAGACCCCGAGATCGCCGGTGTGGAACCAGCCGCCGGCGAAGGCATCGTCGGTCGCTTTGGGGTTTTTCAAATAGCCCTTCATGGTGACGTTACCACGGGTAAAGACTTCGCCCATGGTCTCGCCGTCGCGCGGCACCGGTTCCAACGTGTCCGGATCGCCGACCATGACGTCTTCCAGCACCTCGTAAGGCACGCCCTGGCGCGATTGTAGCTGCGCCTGCTTTTCGCCCGGCAGTTCGTCCCATTCGTCCTGCCAGGCGCAGACCACGGCGGGGCCGTAGATTTCGGTCAGTCCATAGACATGGGTGACCCGAATACCCTGTTCGGCCATGCGCGCGAGGACGGCGGCCGGCGGTGGCGCGGCGGCGGTCATGAACTCGACATCCTGATCGAAATCCCGGCGGTCTTCCTCGCCCGCATTAACGATCATTTGCATGACGATGGGCGCGCCGCACAGATGGGTCACCCCATGCTCGGCGATGGCGGCGTAAATATTCTTCGCCGCCACCTGGCGCAGGCACACATGTGTGCCGGCGACCAGGGCTACACCCCAGGTGAAGCACCAGCCGTTGCAGTGGAACATCGGCAGGGTCCACAAATAGATCGGATGGCCGGTGGCGCCCCAGGTGAAGACGTTGCCCATGGCGTTCAGATAAGCGCCGCGATGGTGATAGACGACGCCCTTGGGATTACCGGTGGTGCCGGACGTGTAGTTCAGCGCGATGGCGCGCCATTCGTCGTCGGGTAGTGACCATTCGTAATCGGCGTCGCCGCCGGCGATAAAGCTCTCATAGTCGATGTCGCCCAACCGTTCGCCGCCAGGGCCTTCGCTATCGCAGATATCGACGACCATTGGCTTATTTTTCACCAGCGTCAGGGCTTCCTTAATGGCTGGCGACAGCTCGGTGTCGGTGAGCAGTATTTTGGCTTCGCCGTGATCCAGGATGAAGGCGATCGTCGCGGCGTCGAGGCGCGTGTTAATCGCGTTGATGATGCCGCCGGTCATGGGGATGCCGAAATGGGCCTCCATCATTTCCGGGATATTCGGCGCCATCACGGCGACGCAATCGCCAACGCCGATGCCGTGCTGGGATAGCGCCGAGGCTAGTTGGCGGGTGCGGGCATAGGTCTCGGCCCAGTTTCGCCGGATCGTGCCATGGATCACCGCCGTCCGGTTGGGATAGGTCGCTGCCGTGCGTCGAATAAAGCTAAGCGGCGACAGGGGCGTGAAATTGGCGTCGTTCTTGCCCAGATCGGTTTCATAGGGGTTGGTCATCTATCTCTCCCAAACTCTTCCACATCCCCCTCAACCAACGAGGTCCAAATGTGGTCGGGCTCTTTATTTTTTGAATAACGAATCCGCGTCGCCTCGCAGCGCTTCGCGGCTTTTGATTTCCGCTTCGGCGCGCAGGATTTCCTGTTTTGCGTGCTCGATATACTCCCTCATTTCCTCAATCGACAAGGCATCGATATTGACCGGCTCGAATTTTTTGGCTTTCGCCGGATGCTGAGGTTCGAGATCTTCGTCAAAGCTCATCTTTTTGCCCCACAACTGCTATGAGCCCAAATGTTTGCCCAGATGATTGCTGAGCGTTGTGCGCAAAGTTTGACCTGCCTAAAGTGCGCCCGCAAGGCCCTACCTTAGTTGAAGGGCGGCAACCTGGATTTCGGAGTAATTGTATGATGAGCCTGCCGACGACAATGACCGCGATCGAGATCGCCGAGTCTGGGGGACCGGAAGTGCTGCGGCCCGTCGAGCGGCCGGTACCGGCTGCCGCACCGGGCGAAATATTGATCGCCGTCGCCGCGGCCGGGGTTAATCGCCCCGATGTGGCGCAGCGCGCCGGCCTCTATCCGCCGCCGCCGGGGGCGTCTGACCTGCCAGGACTCGAAGTTGCGGGTGAAGTGGTTGCGCTGGGTGATGGGGTGAGCGACTGGCAAGCCGGCGACAAGGTCTGCGCGCTGGTATCCGGTGGTGGCTACGCCCAATATGTCAGCGTGCCCGCGGTCCAGGTCTTACCCGTACCCAACGGCTTTGACATGATCACAGCGGCCGGCATTCCGGAGACGTTTTTTACCGTATGGGCCAACGTGTTCGACCGCGGCGGTTTGACGGCCGGTGAATCTATACTGATCCATGGCGGCTCCAGCGGCATCGGCACCACGGCCATTCAATTGGCGCGCGCGTTCGGCGCCACCGCCTATGTGACCGTCGGCACCGCGGAAAAGGCACGGTTTTGCGAGGAATTGGGCGCGGCCGCGGCGATCAATTACAAGCAACAGGACTTCGTCGACGAGATTAAGGCGGCCACCGAGGGGGCCGGGGTCGATGTCATTCTCGACATGGTGGGCGGCGATTATCTGCCGCGAAATATACGCCTGTTGCGCGCCGATGGCCGGCTGCTACAGGTGGCCCTGATGGGTGGGGTGAAGGGCGAGCTCGATCTGGGCCGGGTGATGACCCGGCGGCTGGTGGTGACCGGGTCGACCCTGCGCCCCCGGTCGACCGTGTTTAAGGGCGAAATTGCCCAGTCGCTGCGTGACCGGGTTTGGCCGTTATTCGAGGCCGGTGAAATCAGCCCGGTGATCCACCAGACCTTTGCCCTGAACGAGGCCGCGCAAGCCCATGCGCTGATGGAAACAAGCACTCATATCGGTAAAATCATATTGACTGTTGATTAGTCACGCTTTGCAATTACCGCGCGGCGCGCCTATATAAGGGTTAGCTTTAAACCCATGAAATTTAACCTGCATGTTGGCCCGCAAAGGGTTTTGCGGACTTGCCGGGATGTAGCTAGGAGGTTCGATGGCTGATCCATTGATGCCCAAAGGGACCGCCATTTGGCTGGTCGAAAATACCGCGCTGACGTTCGATCAGATCGCCGATTTTTGCGGTATGCACAAACTTGAAGTCCAAGGCATCGCCGATGGCGAGGTCGGCATTGGCATGCTCGGCCTCGATCCGGTGGCCAACGGTCAACTCGATACCGAGGAGATCGAGCGTTGCGTGGCCGATCCGACGGCCCGTTTGAATGTTAAGACGTCGGAAAATCCGGCGCCGGTCAAGCGCACCAAGGGGCCGCGTTATGTGCCCCTGTCCAAGCGCCAGGATAAGCCCGACGGCATTGCCTATCTGCTGCGTTATTACCCCGAGCTCAGCGACGCGCAGATATCGAAGCTGATCGGCACCACCAAGCCGACGATCAATGCGATCCGCGACCGCACCCACTGGAATTCGTCACAAATTCAGCCCCGCGACCCGGTGACCATTGGATTATGCCGGCAAATGGATCTCGACGAAGCGACCGAAAAGGGCCGCAAAGCGGGCCGCAAACCGGCGGAAAACACAACCGCGCCGATCAGCGCCGATTTAATTCCCCAGGAAGAGCCGGCGGTGCCGAGCCGGATTCCCGACTGGATGGCCGATGTGCGAATTGGCGGATCGGGCGGCAACGACACATAGTTTCAATATATTCAATGCGTTACCTGAAAACGGGCTCGGGTTTTCCGGGCCCGTTTTACGTTGATTTGGTAATAAATTGTTAACACTTTTGGCACAGATTAGGCGGTGATGGTTCTTGTATGAACCCATCGATTGGATCCTCCCTAGATCCTCTCTTGATGCCTCCCTGTTGACTTTACCGCTCCGAAGGCTCCCCCTTTCGGAGCGGTTTTTCTTTGTGCGAATTGGACGACCGGACCGGTTCAAGCCGCGCCCCAGATAGTCTATGTTCCGCCGCACCGACGCCCGGACCTTAAAATTGCGGGGCCCCGCGTTGATCTTTAGTTGGCGGGACGGCACATGGTCGAGGCAAAATTTCTCAAATTCGATACGCTCAGCTTGCATGCGGGCCAGCATCCCGACCCGGTGACGGGCGCCCGGGCGGCGCCGATCTATCAGACCACCTCTTATGTATTTCCCGACGTGGACCACGCGGCGAGCCTGTTTAATCTGGAACGCGCGGGGCACATCTATTCGCGTATTTCGAACCCCACCGTCGCGGTGTTCGAAGAGCGCATGGCGGCGCTGGAAGGCGGCGTCGGCGCGATTGCGACGGCCAGCGGTCAGGCTGCCCTTACGCTGGCGGTTTTGACCTTGATGGACACGGGCGGCCACATCGTCGCCTCGCGCAATATCTATGGTGGCAGCCACAATCTGTTCCTCCACACATTGCCGCGGTTCGGCATTACCACCACCCTGGTCGATCCGCGCCATCCCCAAGAGTTCGCCGACGCTATACGGCCCGAGACCCGGATGCTGTTTGCCGAGACCATCGGCAATCCGGGGTTGGAGATTCTCGATATCCCGACAGTCTCCAAAATCGCCCACGACGCCGGCATTCCGTTGATGGTCGATTCGACCTTCGCCACGCCCTATCTGATGCGCCCGTTCGAGCATGGCGCCGATATCATCATGCATTCGGCGACCAAATGGATCGGCGGCCATGGCGTGGCGATCGGCGGCGTTTTGCTCGATAGCGGCGGCTTCGACTGGGAGGGGTCGGGCAAGTATCCGTCCATGACCGAGCCCTATGCGGGCTATCACGGCCTCGATTTTGCCGAGGAATTCGGGCCGGCGGCCTTCATTATGCGCGCGCGCGCTGAGGGATTGCGCGATTTCGGCGCCTCCATGTCGCCGCAGAACGCGTTCTATCTGATCCAAGGGCTGGAGACTTTGCCGATGCGCATGGCCCGCCATGTCGACAACGCCAGGGCCATCGCCGGCTATCTCAGCGAGGCGGCGGAGGTCGACTGGGTGCGCTATCCCGAACTCGACAGCCATCCCGATCAGGCGCTGGCGCGGAAATTACTTCCCAACGGCGCCGGTTCGATCGTCACCTTTGGCATCAAGGCCGGCGCCGCCGGGGCGCGGCAGACCGGCGCCACCTTCATCGAGGCGCTGGAACTGTTCTCCCATCTGGCCAATGTGGGCGATGCGAAATCCCTGGTCATCCACCCTGCCAGCACAACCCACCAGCAGATGGACGGCGAAGAACTGGCGGCCGCGGGGGTCGGCGAGGAGATGATCCGGCTTTCGGTGGGCTTGGAGGACGCCGGCGATTTGATCGGCGACCTGCGCCAGGCGCTCCGCGCGTCGCAGCGATAGGGGGTGATCCGATGGACATCAATCTCAATGGCGCCACCGTCTTCGCCCATACCGGCGGCAATCCCTTCGACCCGGCGCAACCGGTGCTGGTGCTGATCCACGGTGCCGGTACCGACCATACATTCTGGGGCTTGCAGACCCGCTATTTCGCCCATCACGGCTATTCCGTCCTCGCCGTCGATTTGCCGGGGCATGGCCGCAGCGACGGACCGGCGCTAGGCACCATCGACGCCATCGCCGACTGGTTGTGGCAAGTACTCGATGCGGTGGGCGCCAAGCGCGCGACCTTGGCCGGCCATTCCATGGGTTCCCTGATCGCCCTGGCCGCCGGCGCCAAGCAGCCGGAAAATACCGATGCGCTGGTTCTGGTGGGTACCGCCGAGCGGGTGGCGGTGCACGAGGATTTACTGGCGGCGGCGGCGGATAATGACCCCCGGGCGTTCGATATGATCACCGATTGGGGGTTCGGCAAACCGTCCCATTTGGGCGGCCATCAGGCACCCGGCCTTTGGATGCTGGGCGGTGGGCGGGCCTTGCTGTCGGCGGGCACCGAAGGTGTACTGAGTAGCGATCTGGCGGCCTGTGACGCTTATCAGGGCGCTATCGAGGCGGCTGGTGAAATCACCTGTCCGGTGTTGTTTCTATCGGGCGCTGGCGACCGTATGACACCGCCGAAAATGACCAAGGCTTTGGTCGATATGCTCGATCACGTCGAAAGCGAAATTCTGCCGGGAACCGGTCATATGATCATGGTCGAACGGCCGAACGAGACCATCGACGTGATCGACGGCTTTTTGCGGCGGATGCGCGCATGAGCGGAGAAGGGCGCAACGAGCGCCGCGAGAATTATCGCGAGTTCGTCGAAATCCCCACTCGCTGGATGGACAACGACGTCTACGGTCACGTCAATAACGTGGTCTACTATTCCTATTTCGACACTGCGGTAAACGGCTTCCTCATGCGCGAAGCGGGATTGGATTATCGGTCATCGGCGGCGGTCGGCGTGGTGGCCGAGACCGGCTGCCAGTTCCACGGCGAGATCGCCTTCCCCGATGTGCTGGAGGTCGGCATCCGGGTGCGCCGGTTGGGCAATTCGTCGGTGACCTACGAAATCGGTATCTTCCGTAAGGGCCGCGAGGAGGTCGCCGCGACCGGCCACTTCGTCCATGTCTATGTGGCTCATGGCGAGATGACCCCGGTGCCGATCCCCGACCAAGTCCGCGCCGCGCTAGAGAAATTGGTAGTCGAGGCTTAGCGTACTCAACAGCCCCCCTCCCTAACCCGCCGCCGTCAAGGGGCAGGGCAATCGCATGGGACGGGCGCTAGAATTCCTCGTCCTTCGAGACACTCGCTGCGCGAGCCCTCAGGATGAGGAATTCGGTTAGGCCTTCACAAAGCCTCATCCTGAGGAGCCGCCCTAAGGGCGGCGTCTCGAAGGGCGAGGCTGTCTATGCGATTGCCTTGAGGAGTGGGGGCACGCCGCGATATCGACGCTCAATCCTTGCCGTTCTCTCCAGCCGGTCGAAACGCCTTAACCGCCCCACAGTTTTTTCGAGGCGATTTCCGCACCTTCGGTCAGCGCCTTGAATTTCTCGACGGCGATCTTGGCGTCGACGGCGCCCATGCCAGCGAAGGTGGCGAACCCGCAATCGGCGCCGGCGATAACGCGCTCGCGGCCGACCACGTCTGCATACTGGCAGATCCGTTGAGCGACCAGTTCCGGGTGCTCGATATAGTTGGTCACGCTGTCGATGACCCCGGGGATCAACACCTTGTCTTCGGGCAGGCCGCGCTCGGCGAACATACTCCATTCGTGGGCGTGGCGCGGGTTCGAGGCTTCGATCAGCAGTCCCATCGGCTTGGCCTTCAGCACCTCATCGAGGATCGCCGCTAAAGGGATATCGCGATGGTGGGGTCCTTCGTAATTGCCCCAGCAAATATGCATGCGCACCCGGTCGGCAGCGACATTTTCCAGCGCGCTGTTGAGCGCCTCGATCTGCATTGCCGCGTGGGCCAGGAATTCGCCGTCGCTCAGCTCGCGGAACGCGGTGTGACGGCCCATCGCCAAATCGGGGCAGTCGATTTGCAGAATAAAGCCAGCCTCGACAATGGCCTCATATTCTTCGCGCATGACATCGGCCAGGGCTTGCAAATAGGCCTCGTCGGACGGGTAGTGCTGATTGTCCTGGAACACCGTGATCACTCCCGGCGAGGCGGCATTCATGAACACGTCGCTGGCCCCGGCATCGGCGCTGGCCGATTTCAAGTTCTCGATATCGCGTTCCAGCGGCACGCGGTCGCGCACGGTCACCGCGCCGGTACAGCACGGCCGGTTGAGCCGCCGGGTGCCCGCCGCCTTGGCCTGTTCGCGGCGATATTCCGGGAAGTTGGTCATATCGTCGAAACGGATCGACGCGCTTTCGCCGGAAAACCCATCGAGGCGCTGCTGGATGTAGGTGGCGTAGCCGGTCTTCGCCATCTCGCCATCGTTGATGATGTCGAAGCCCCAATCGCGCTGTTGGGCGACGATATCGACAACCGCCTGACGGGCGGTACGCTCGAACAGGTCATGATCGTAAGGCTCGCTGAACTCGACCTTATAGAGCAGATCGGCCAGATCTTCGGGCCGCGGCATGCTGCCGACATGGGTGGTTAAAATTCGATCGGTGCTGGTCTGCATGGGGCCGTTCCTCTAAGTGCCGGCGCAGTGTAGTCGCCCGTCCCGCGAATACCAGTGTGATCATGAAAAAGGCCCGCCGGAAGAACCGGCGGGCCCGTATTCGCGTCGTCGTTAGAGAGGTGTTAGGCCGCCTTCTGCTCGATCGGCGTCGGCGCAGCCCCAGCAATGGCGATCCGGCGCGGTTTCAGCGCCTCGGGCACTTCGCGTTTCAGGTCCACCAGCAGAATGCCGTTTTCCAGTTTGGCGTCGACCACATTGACATGATCGGCCAAGGCGAAGCGGCGTTCGAAGGAACGGGCCGCGATGCCGCGATGGAGATATGTGGCGCCATCGCCGTTACCGCCGGCGTTACCCTTGATAACCAGCGCGTTCTCTTTCTGGGTGATTTCCAGATCCTCGTCGCGAAATCCGGCGACCGCCATGGTGACGCGATAGTCGTCATCACCCAGTTTTTCAATGTTGTAGGGGGGATAGGACGGCACTTCGGTATTGTAGGCCGTGTCGAGCAACCGGTTCATACGGTCGAAACCGACGGTCGAACGAAATAGGGGAGATAGGTCATAGCTTCGCATTTCACTTGTCCTCCTTAGTGAAGCAACAGGTACGTCGGTGCGGTATTCACCACCATGGTCGAAACCCACCGGATTTACGTGCCTCTGGGACCCAATAAGGCATCCCGCGCACAGTTCCGATTTGGGGACGGAAGAGAGGTATTTCAAGGGGTTATGGTTAATGCGAATCGAGTTTTTTGTACCGATTTAGCTCGAAATCGTCTATACTGTAATTCCACCGTGGAGACAGGAGGTGTCCACATGGCCCAAGGTATTGGCCCCACGGCCTTTTTCGATAAAACCTACGACGAAGCCCTGGCGCTGAGCGAACAAGCGCATGCCTACCTGTCGGACATCCATCACAAAAATGTTAGTGCGGACACGCCAGTCGACGACTTGCGCCTGCGCTGCGAGGCGTTTCGCCTGTCGACCCGGCTGATGCAGGTGATGGCCTGGCTGCTGAACCAGCGGGCGATCCACGAGGGCGAATTGTCGGCGGCCGATGTCATGGAAAGTGAGGAATATCGGTTAGGGTCGGCAGGGGTGTGCCGAGATGACAGTCAACACGATCATCCGGCGATACCACCTGCCATGGGTGATCTGCTCGATCGCAGCCTAAATCTATACATCCGCACCGAGCGCCTCGACGACATGATGCAAAACAACATTCATTAAGCCGGACACGGCGCGGAAACGACAGCGGGCGCGCCTTTGGGCACGCCCGTTTTACGTTTCTCGGTGTTGAGAACCGGCTATTTCAAGCCGAGATTGGCGAAACGTTTGTTGAACTTAGCGACCTGACCCGCAGTGTCGACCAGGCGGTGCTGTCCGGTCCAGGCCGGATGGGTCTTGGGGTCGATGTCGAGGCGCAGCGTGTCGCCTTCCGATCCCCAGGTCGAACGGGTCACAAATGTGGTGCCATCCGTCATCTGGACGGTGATTTCATGGTAGTCAGGGTGAATATCTTTTTTCATCTCTATGCCTTTGCAAGCGCGGCGTGGGTTATAGCCAAGCTCGGCCCGACCCGCAAGCAGTTCCTGTGCGTTGGGGACATGTCCAACCCTCTCTTGTTGTCGCGGCCCGTCGCTGATAAAGGACATTCCGGCTGAATTTAGCAGTTGCAACCACTAGGCCGGATTCTCGGTACATGTCCGATACAGAAATAGGCACGCCGCCGCGCCGTGATATACGCCTTTTGCGGCCGCTCGGGGCTTTTTTGCGGCCCTACCGGGGCTATGTGCTGGCGGCGTTAGTAGCGCTCACCGTTGCCGCCGCGACAGTGCTTGCCTTGGGTGAAGGCATCCGGGTGCTGGTGGATGGCGGGTTCGCTGCGGGCAATACCGAACTGCTCAACGATGCGCTGCTGGTATTGCTGGTGTTCATCATTTTCTTGGCCGGTGCGACTTATGCGCGGTTTTATCTGGTCTCCTGGATCGGCGAGCGGGTGGTCGCCGATATCCGAAAAGCGGTCTTCGATCATGTGCTGACCCTGAGCCCAGGTTTCTACGAGACCACTAAGGTCGCCGAAGTGATGTCGCGGCTGACCGCCGACACCACTTTGCTGCAGACCGTGGTCGGCTCGTCGGCGTCCATGGCGCTGCGCAACCTGCTGCTGTTTCTCGGCGGCTCGGTCATGCTGGCGATCACCAGCCCCCGGTTGAGCGGACTGGCGGTGCTGGTGGTGCCGCTGGTGCTGGTGCCGATCATCGTTTTCGGCCGCCGGGTGCGCCGGTTGAGCCGAACCAGCCAAGACCGGGTGGCCGACGTCGGCGCCTATGTTGATGAGAGTGTTGCCCATATCCGCACGGTGCAGGCGTTCGTGCACGAACCGGTCGACCGGCGGCGATTTGCCGGCCGGGTGGAGGACGCCTTCGCTGTGGCGGTGCGCCGCATTCGCGCGCGCGCGCTGCTGACGGCGATTGTCATCATGCTGGTGTTTGGCGCGGTTGGCATCATCCTGTGGTATGGCGGCCACGATGTCATCGCCGGGCGTCTCAGCGCCGGCGAGCTGACCGAGTTCATTTTCTACGCCATTGTCGTGGCGGGCTCGATGGGGGCGATATCGGAGGTCATCGGCGATTTGCAGCGCGCCGCCGGGGCGACCGAGCGGCTGTTCGAGCTCTTGAACATGACCACCGAGATAACCGTGCCGGCCAATCCTGTGGCGCTGCCGGCCAAGGTGGAAGGTCGGGTGGGATTGGACGCGGTGTCGTTCAGCTATCCGTCCCGGCTCGACCGGCCGGCGCTGGATAATTTCACCCTCGACGTGGCGCCGGGTGAACGGTTGGCTCTTGTGGGGCCGTCGGGCGCCGGCAAGACCACCGTGTTTCAACTCTTGCTGCGCTACTACGACCCCCAGAGTGGCGCCTTGGCGCTCGACAATATTGACCTGCGCGATCTCGACCCGACGGTGCTGCGCGGCCAAATCGGCGTGGTGCCGCAGGAGCCTGTGATTTTCTCTGCCGACGCCTGGGAGAATATCCGCTACGGCCGACCCGACGCGTCGGACGACGAAGTGCGGGCGGCGGCCGAAGCGGCGGCGGCGACGGAATTCCTCGACCGCTTGCCCGAGGGCTTCGCCACCTTCCTGGGCGAAAAGGGCGTTCGCCTGTCGGGCGGCCAGCGTCAGCGCATCGCCATCGCGCGCGCGGTGCTGCGCGATCCCAAAGTGCTTCTGCTCGACGAGGCGACTAGCGCGCTCGATGCGGAAAGCGAGCAGCTGGTGCAGGGTGCGCTCGACGGTTTGATGAAGGACCGCACGACGATCGTCATCGCCCACCGTCTGGCCACGGTGGTCGCCGCCGACCGCATCACCGTGCTTGACCAAGGCGTCCATGTCGGCACCGGCACCCATGAAGAATTAATTCGTCAGGGCGGCGTCTATGCCCGCCTCGCGGCGCTGCAGTTCGGCGTCAATGGCGGCGAGGCCGCCGCGCAGCAATCCAATTAGCGCTGGGTCAGCTTGAATTCGATGCGCCGGTTGCGCCGATAGGCGATCTCGTCATCGCCGGCATCGAGCGGCTGGTATTGGCCGAAACCGGCGGCGACCAGCCGGTTCGGGGGAATGCCCCGTTCGATGAGGAACTTCACCACCGAGGTCGAACGGGCCGACGATAACTCCCAGTTCGACGGAAATTGCGCGGTGCTGATCGGGCGCACATCGGTGTGACCATCGACCCGCAAGACCCAATCGAGTTCGACAGGAATGTCGGCCGATATCTGGCGCAAAGTTGCCGCTAATTGCGCCAGCTGGTCGCTGCCGGCGGGGTTGAGTTCGGCGGCGCCGGAATCGAATAGGACTTCCGACTGGAAGACGAAGCGGTCGCCGACGATGCGAATGTCAGAGCGATTGCCCAATACTTCGCGCAGCCGGCCGAAAAACTCCGAGCGATAGCGGGCGAGTTCCTGAACCCGGGTGGCCAGCGCCGCATTGAGCCGCTTGCCGAGGTTTACGATCTGGGTGTTCTGCGCCTCGTTCTTCGTCTCGGAAGCCTCCAGCGCTTCGTTCAAGGCGGCGAGCTGGCGGCGTAATTCGCTGAGCTGTTGGCTGATCAGGGATACCTGGCTCTGCGCCTTTTCGGACAGATTGCGTTCCTCGGAGAATGATTGCTCGGCGGTTTCGGCCCGTTGCAGCAGTTCGGCGAGCCGGATATCGCGCTGCTCGATATCTTTTTGGGCGAGCACCGTGCGTTCGGCCTCGGCCGCCAGTTTTTCGCTCTCGGCAGCGAGTTTGGCTTCCAACTGTTTGGACAGATCGCGTACTTCGCCGAGCTGCGCTTGCAACTGTTGGGACTGATCGCGAGCTTCGCCGAGCTGCGTTTCGCTGGCCTGCAACGTAGCCGCCAGGCCGGCGACTTTTTGTTCCAACTCTTCGCGGACCGTGCGCAGGGCGGCGATGTCGCGGTTGAGGCGTTCGAGATCGCGCAGCTGCAGCTCGATCGATTCCTTATCGGCGGCGATAATCCTGTTCAGATCGGCGATTTCGCCCTCGCGCGCGCGCTGCCCGGCCGCCAATTCCTCCTCGACGTCCGATAGCTTGGCGACCAGCGCATCGCGTTCGCTGACAGAGGCTTGCAGTTGCGACGATAGTTGCGCGACCGAGATCCGCAGATCGGCATTGGCGTTGCGCTCGAGGTCGAGCATCTGCGCCAGTTCGTCGAGCTCGCTGGTGAGTTTTTCCAGCACCGAATCGCGGCCCGACAGCGCGTCCGATAGAAACACCTGGGCCAGCGCGAACACCATGATCAGGAAGACCACCACCACCAGCAGCGCGGCCAGGGCGTCGACGAAACCGGGCCAGTAACTTACCGAGCTATATCTGCGAGAGGCGGCACCGGGCATGGCTTATCCCCGCGCGCTAGCGACGACCGTCGCCTTCGTCGGAACTGGCGGCGATGGTGCGGGCGAGCAGGCGAATTTCCGCGCGCAGTTCCTGTACCATCTGCGTGCGTCCACTCGACGATTCCTCGACCAGCCGGGCTAAATAGATGTCGACATTGCGAATATGACTACGCGTCGCTTCGTCGATGGCGCCGGTGGTATCGGCGGTGGCGCCTTCGGCCAATTTTTGCAGCACTGGCTGCATGTCGTTCTGGGACTGGGCCAGCCGTAGCATCAAATCCTGCTCGGTGCGCATCTGGTCTGTCAGGGTGGTCAGCCCGTCGGCCAAAACAGTCAGCGCCACATCGGTTTTGCCTCTGGTGGCTTCGCCCTGGGCGATGGTGCGTTGCAGATTATCAAGCGAGTCCGCGGTATTCTCCAGCAGGGCCTGGATATAGGCGGGCACGCTGTGGTCGCCCTCGATGATGCCGCCGGCGCCGCTCGACACCCGCGTCTGGCCGCTCAGCCACTCCTCCAATTCATTATAGAACCGGTTCTGCGCCGCCCCTGCCTGCAGGTCGAGAAAGCCCAGGATTAGCGAGCCGGCGAGGCCGAATAGTGACGAACTGAACGCCGTACCCATACCCGCCAGTGGCGCGTTGAGGCCTTGCTTTAAGGAATCGAAGACTTCGGTCACGTCGCCGCCGGTAACCTGCAGCCCGGCGATTACGCCGGCGACCGAACGCACGGTCTGCAGCAGCCCCCAGAAGGTGCCGAGCAGGCCGAGGAAAATAAGCAGGCCGATGAGATAGCGCGAGAGGTCGCGCGATTCGTCGAGGCGCGAGCTGATCCCATCGAGGATCGAGCGCAAGGACATGGTCGACAGGCTGAGCCGGCCGCTGCGCTCGCCGAACATGGTGGCCATCGGCGCCAGTAATCGCGGCGAGGCGGCAACCGACAGACCCGGCCGTTCGCTGCGGTAGGTCTCGATCCAATTGACCTCGACATTGAGCATCCAGACCTGACGAAATACGTACAATATGCCGAACGCCAGCACGAACACGATAACGCCGTTGATAAACGGGTTGGCCATGAAGGAAGCGAGTAGTTGCGCGTACAGCGCGGCCACGGCGGCGGCGGCGAGGAGCAGAAATATCGCCATCCGGGTCAGGTATCGTCGCGGGTGGGTCATGGGTAGATTACCGTGGCGGTGCCGCGAAAGCCGTCTGTTGCGGGGTCGGCTGGGAAGTGGACGAAATAGAGAGGCCCTACCTTGGGATGGTACTGTGACAAATTTAGGGCAGAATTAGCGGGCGGGGTCACCGTTCTATAAGGACCGCATCGACCCGGTCGGCCGGGCCACTGGTGGATTTAATGCCCAGGGCGCGCACATCCATGCGGGTACTGCGGACACCTTGGTTGATCAGAAATGTGCGTACCGCCAAGGCCCGCGACAGCGACAGGCGGCGGGCTAAGCTGGCGGTCTCCGACGTGCCTTGCGCGTAGGCAATAAGTTGGACCCGCAGGTTTTCGCTTTCTTTCATCGCGTTGGACAGTTCCTGCAGCGGCTCGCGGGCGGTGTCGGAAATCTTGAAGGACTTGTCGTCGAACAGGACGCGGTAGGCATTATCGCTGCCGCCTTGCGGTGGCAGCGACGCGGTCTGCACGGAGGCTGCCGGCGCCGCACCGGTGGGCGATGGTGTCAGGGCGGTTGTGGTCGGCGGCTCTGGAGCAGGTTCGACCGGGGTCTCGACAACGGGTGTCGGGGTTTCCACAACAGGCGCGGGTTCGGGCGTCGCGGCGACTTTCACCTCTTCCGCGGGCGCGGCGGCCGGCGCTGGTGCAGCAACGATGGGCGCGGGTTCCGGGGCGGCAGCCGGTGGCGCCGTTACCGGCGGTGGCGGTGTGGGGACTTCCGCGACGGGTATATCGACGGTAACCGGTGCTGACGCCGGTGCCGGTGTTGGTTCGGGTGCTGGCGGCGCTGCCACAACCACCGTTGGCGCCGGCGCGGCGACCGGACGGGGTGGCAGTGTAGAAGCCCGCCGGGGGGCCGGCTGAACCAAATTTAGCTGCCGGTTGAGCAGCGGGCCGGTCAGGTGCGAACGGGGCGGCGAGGTCGGCGGGAACAGCACCGGCGGTCTAACCACGATGTCGCTGGGTATATGTTGCCCGGCGACCGTGGCCGGTAGACCCAACTCTTCCAGCACGCTCATATCGATTCTGACATTGGGATCGCGGGACAGGTAGCCGGATTGGGCGGATGCTTGTTGAGGCGGCGCTAGAATAACCAGTGTCACCGCCAGCGCCGCGACAGTTGCTGTCCGCGTCGTTGTTTTCTTGGTGGACGGAAAGTTGCGGATCATGACCCCCGGTGTCCCGGAATTGTTCTCGAAAACGGTGGGTGATTTAATACCCGCGGCGGCGGCGGGGGTAAACCCAGCCGACCGAACGCAGCACCTTACCCTAGCCGTGGCGCTGGGAACAACCGATTCGAAAGTGGCACGGCGCGCTAATTCTCGGCCGCCGAAGGGCCGGGATCGGCCGTCCGCAGGCAACGCAATAGAATGTCATGCAGCTGGCTATTGCCGGCGACCACATCGCCATCGGTCATCATGGTGTCGCGGCCGGCGAAATCGCTGATAAACCCGCCGGCTTCGCGCACCATCAAGATGCCCGCGGCGATCTCTTCGGGCGGTAGCTCGAAGTGCCAATATCCGTCGAAGCGGCCGGCCGCGAGATAGGCCAGATCGAGCGCTGGCGCACCGAACTGCCGGATACCACCGGCGTCGGCCATGACCGCGGTGAGGGTGGCGAGATAGCGCGGATGGTCGCCTTGGGCAACGGCCGGCATACCGGTGGCAATCACGCCTTCGTTGATATTTTGCCGCGCCGAGACCCGCAGGCGCGTATCGTTCAGATAGGCGCCGGTATTACGCACGGCCCAGAACAGTTCTTCGCTCAACGGATCGTAGACGACGCTCTCGATAAGATTGCCATCTTCTTCATGGGCGATCGATATGGCGAAATGGGGCTGTCCGTGCACATAGTTCACCGTGCCGACCAGGGGGCTGACGATCCAGCAATGTTTTTCCGCCAGCTGTTCGTCCGATGTCGCGGGTTCGCCGTAAAAGGTGAACTTCGGCCGCGCCTTTTCCAGCTCGTAGCGCAGGGTCTGCGAGGCTTTGCGCACGCCGGCGGTGACAAAATCGCCGGCGCCTTTGCGCGATGCCTGCAACTGTTGCACCTCGCCGAAATCGCGCGCCAAAACCCGGCCGGCGCGCCGCGCGGCGCGGTCCATAACATTAATGATCGGAGTACGCATTGCTGATCTTTACTCGGTCGGTTTGGTTGCCCTCAGCGCTGCTGCGCGGCGGGTCTTGGACGGCGCTAGTCCTTGGCGCGTTCGACGTAGGTGGCGTCCGCGGTTGACACAACAATCCGCGTCCCGGCCTCGATATGGGGCGGCACCAGCACTTTCACGCCGTTTTCCAAAACCGCTGGCTTATACGACGAGGATGCGGTCTGGCCTTTGACCACCGCGTCGGCCTCCACCACGGCCAGGGTCACCCGCTCGGGGAGTTCCAGGCCGATCGGCGAATCTTCGTAAGATTCGATGGTGACGATCATCCCGTCTTGCAGAAATTGGGTCTGTTCTTCACCCAAAATGTCGCTGCCCAGGGTCACCTGCTCGTAGGTGTCCTGATCCATGAAGGTGTACTGGTCGCCGTCGGCGAACAGGAATTGGTATTCCTTCTGGTCCAGGCGGACGCGCTCGACGGTTTCGGCGGAACGAAAGCGCTCGTTCAATTTGGTGCCATCGCGCACTTCGCGCAGTTCGACTTGCAGATATGCGCCGCCTTTGCCCGGTTTAACGTGCTGAATCTTGATCGCCCGCCACAGCCGATCTTGATGTTCAATAACATTGCCGGGACGGATTTCGTTACCGTCGATCTTCATAACTTCATGCCTATGCGAGAATGTTTGCGGCGTTGCTCTAGCAGTTGACCGGGGCCAACGCAACGGCGGCGTCAATCGGCGGTCTGAGCCTGTTCCATCGCCGCCCCAATCGCCGCGTTGAATTCCGCGATGGCGGCTCCCGGTCCTTGGGGATGGTTCCATACGCCGGCGGAGACCGCGAGAAAGTCCGCACCGGCGGAAATAAGTGGTGCGCAGTTCTCGACGGTGATCCCGCCGATGGCGATGCAGGGCGTCTCCATGACCTCGCTCCACCACTGCAATAGATCGGGCCGGGCCGAGGCCTTCGGCGATTTGGTGGTGGTTGGGTAGAATGCCCCAAAGGCCACATAGTCGGCGCCGGCTTCCGCCGCGGCCATCGCCAGATGGCGGGAATCGTGACAGGTGACGCCGACTATGGCGTCGGCGCCAACGGTCGCGCGGGTGTCCTTATAGGCCGCGTCCTGCTGGCCGATATGGACACCGTCGCAATCCAATTCGGCCGCCAGATCGGGACGGTCGTTCATGATAACAGCGACGTTGTGAGCTTGGGCGATGGGGATGAGAGCCTCCGTCACCCGCCGGATTTCCGCGTCGGGGGCCGGTATATCGTCGCGGTCCTTCAAGCGTATCTGTAGGCAGGCGACGTCACCGGCGTTCAAAGCCGCGCCCAAGGCATCGACAAAGCTAGTTAGGGCGTCCCCGGCGAGGCTCGGCGGCGTCACCAGGTAGAGCCGGCACGACGGGGTAGGGTTGGCCAAGGGCGAGGGCTCGGGGCAGGGGTTCTGAGCTCGGCTCAGAACTTACCCTGATAGATCCGCACGATGTCGTTGAGCAGTTTCAACGCATCCTCGCGCGAACGCTGGAAGCTGTTGCGTCCGATGATCGATCCCGACGCGCCGCCGTCGCGCAGTTGTCGAATCTCGTCGTAGATTTCATCGGTGCCCTTCGCCGCGCCGCCGGAAAACACCACCAGACGCCGGCCGTTGAACGACGACTGCAGCACATGGGCAATCCGCGCGCTCAAGGTGGAGACATCGATATTCTGCGCCTCGTAGACCTTCTTGGCGTCGGGCTGCTCGATGAAGTCGGTCGGTGGTTTCACCTTGATGATATGGGCGCCCAACTGTGCGGCGAGATGCGCCGCATAGGCGGTGACATCGATCGCCGTTTCGCCTTCCTTGGACAGATTGCCGCCGCGCGGATAGGACCAGATGACCACGGCCAGTCCGCACGATTTCGCCTCCTCGGCGATTTCGCGGATTTCCTCGACCATCTCGAACTGGTCGTCGGAGCCGGGATACATGGTGAAGCCGACGGCCGCGCAGCCCAGGCGCAACGCGTCACCCACCGAGGCGGTGATCGCCTGATCCTTGGTGGTGGCGTGGGAGTTCGAATTGTTGAGTTTCAAAATCATCGGTACCGAGCCGGCGAAGGTATCGGCGCCGGCTTCGAGCTGACCGAGCGGGGCGGCGTAGGCGTTCAACCCGGCATCGACCGCTAGCTTGAAGAAATAATGCGGGTCGTAGGCTGGTGGGTTGGGCGCGAAGCTGCGCGCCGGCCCGTGTTCCCAACCCTGATCGACGGGCAAGATCACCATCTTGCCGGTGCCGGCCAGCTTTCCGGTCATCAAAATGCGGGCCAAATTGGTTTTACTGCCGGGGTTGTCGGCCTCGTAGCAAGACAGGATCTTGCGGACCCGTTGGGTGACTTTCATGGTTATGATCCCGTGCGTTGAACAGGTTGAAATCGCCGCGCGGGGCCAGGCGCAATCGGCAATCTGACTTAACCGACCGGTGGCCGTTTGGCAATTGTCAGGGCTCGTTTTCTGCCAATTTTTGGGCCAACCAGGCGCGGCAGGTGGCCAGCGGCTCGGCGCACTGGTCGAGATTGAGCGCGCTTTCGTAATCGATGGACGCGATCGCGCAGCCCGACTGCGCCGCGATGTCTTCGATTTTGCAACGCGCTGCGTCCGGCCCGTTGAAACAAATCGCCGGCACGCCTTCGCGGATCGCCGCCATCGCCAACCCGGCGTCGCCGGCGCAGTCGAGCGCGCAGTCGAACTTGGCACTGGGCACTTGCGCGCCGGCCTGCGTCACCACGGCGCGAAACCAGGTCGGCCCAGCAAAGGCCGCCGCCCCGGCGGGGCTGACCAGGGTGATGGCGGTGCCGTGCTCGGCCGCCGCCGCTAATGCGGCGCAGGCATCGGCCAGGGCATAGATAACGATTTGCGGCCTTGATTGGTCAGACACGCGCGGGGGGTCCCTTAGTAGCTATTGATCCGTCGGCAAAAATATAACAAATATGTTCCTACACGGAACAAATGAGCGCGCCATGGATACTCTGACCTCGATGGATCTATTCGTCAAAGCCGTCGATACCGGCAGTTTTTCGGCCACCGCCCGGCAGATGAACCTGACCCCGTCAGCGGTGAGCAAGCAGATTTCGCGCCTGGAAGACCGGCTCGGCGCGCGGCTGTTCAACCGCACCACGCGGCGTCTGGGGCCGACCGAGGAGGGCCGCGCCTATTACGAGCGCTGCCGGCGTATTTTGGCCGATATCGACGAGGCGGAATCGGCCATATCGCAGCTTAATGCCGAACCGCGCGGCGTCTTGCGGGTGAACATGCCGGTGGTCTTTGGCCGCCGCCATGTGGTGCCGGCGCTGGGCGGGTTTCTCGTCCGTTACCCGGAAATCCGCCTCGAAGTGTCGATGACCGACCAGTTCGTCGACCCCATCGCCGAGGGCGCGGATATGTTGATCCGGGTCGGTGAGCTCAAAGATTCCAGCCTTATTTCGCGCAAGCTGGCCGACGCGCGCCGGGTGATCGCGGCGACGCCGGCCTATTGGGACAGCGCGGGCCGGCCGCAAGACCCGCGCGAGCTTGAGGCCCATAACTGTCTAAACTACGCCTATCTTTCGACCGGCAATGCCTGGCGCATGATCGGCCCCGACGGCCGGGAATATATGGTGCCGGCGACCGGCAATATCACCTCGAACAATGCCGAGGCCCTGCTGGAGGCGGCGCTGGAAGGGGTCGGCATCGTCAACCTGCCGACCTGGATGGTCGGTCAGGATCTGTGCGACGGCCGCCTGGAGGAGGTGCTGCAGGCCTACAGCCTGCCGGAGCCCGCGGTGCACGCCATCTACCCGCCGGGCCGTCATCTCTCGGCCAAGGTGCGCGCCTTCGTCGATTACCTGGTCGACTATTTCAAGCAACGGCCGATGGACGTGGCGGCGTGAGGGGCGAGGCGAAAGACGCCCGACAGCTATCCTCCATTTTACACTATTGGTAATTCTGTCGGATCGACGGCGGCTTTCGAGGGGTGATCTCAACTGGTCGACGCAACACTTTATCTTGGAAGCAAAGATGGAGTGATTGGATATGGGTCAAAGGTATCGTCCAGGTTTAACGTCTGCGCAGAAGACGGAGTTATGGGATCGCTGGCAGCGCGGGGAATCGCTGTCGGCGATCGGGCGGGCGTTTGGTAGGCCGTCGTCGTCGATTTATTGTTTGGTGTCGCCGCATGGTGGGATCCGGCCGGTGGAACGGCGGCGCTCGCGGCTGGCCTTGACGCTGTCGGAACGCGAGGAGATATCTCGTGCTCTTGTGGCGCGATACTCGATCCGCTCGATAGCGAGATCGCTGGGCCGCGCGCCGTCGACGGTGAGCCGCGAGGTTGGCCGCAATGGCGGCACCCGTCGCTACCGCGCGGCAAAGGCTGATGCACAAGCCTGGGCTAGAGCGCGTCGTCCGAAGCACTGTAAACTGACGACCAGCGCGTGGTTGCGGCGGGTGGTGGCACAGCAACTCCGGTTGAATTGGTCGCCCGAGCAGATTGGCGGTTGGCTGAAGCGCACGCATCCAGGGCAAGGGGCTTATCAGGTGTCTCACGAGACGATCTATCGCAGTCTGTTCGTGCAAACCCGCGGTGTGCTTAAGAAAGAGCTGATGCAGTATCTGCGCTCGCAGCGCACGATGCGCCACTCCCGGCATGGCAGCGGCAAAGGCGATGGCCGTGGACAGATCAAAGATATGATCTCGATCCGCGAGCGACCGGCCTCAGTTGAAGACCGGGCGGTGCCGGGTCACTGGGAGGGTGATCTTCTGTCGGGACCGAAGGACAGCTACATCGTAACCCTGGTGGAACGTCATACGCGCTATGTGCTGTTGGCGAAGGTGGCTGATAAACGCACCGCTACGGTTGTCGCTGCGCTCATCAAGCAGGCCAAGAAGCTACCGTCTGAGCTGTACAAATCGCTGACCTGGGACCGTGGCAAGGAACTCACCGATCATCGGCGGTTTAGCCTGGCGACCGACATCGACGTTTACTTCTGCGATCCACAAAGTCCGTGGCAACGTGGCTCCAACGAGAACACCAACCGCCTGCTCAGACAGTACTTCCCCAAGGGCACCGATTTGTCGGTGCACAGCCAAGCGCATCTGAATAAAGTGGCGCGGCAACTCAACGAACGACCACGCAAAACGTTGGGGTTTGAATCCCCAGCAGAACGATTTAACGCTTGTGTTGCATCGATCGGTTGAGGTGACCGGCGTATTTCGGTCGTGGCTGGACGTGCCCGCTGAGGGCGGGAAGTAGCCAATAACGGTCATGAGCGCTGATCCAACCCGTCCCCTTCAATACGGCGGTTCGGTCGTTACCTTTGGAACGAAAATGCGTTTGTATGGTCTCTGTGGCGCTGTCTATTGTTGACAGCGAAAAGGAGGAATCGAATGTCGAATGGACGCTTTCCGAAGAACGAAATCATTTCGCTTCTAGACGTTCATCGTCGCCACAATCTCGCCGAAAGCACGTCGAGCGATCTCATCCTGCACGAGTTGGTGGATCAATCTGATCTTGAAAGCCTTCTCGAGTTACGACTCGGCTATGGCACTTCGAAAGGAAATTTGACCCTCCGAAAGCTGATTGCAGATCGCGTCGGCGTCAATCCCGATGACGTGCTCGTTACACAGGGCGCAGCGCTGTCGCTGTTTCTAACGAATTTCGAGCTTTGTGGAACAGGCGACGAAATCATCGTCGCCACGCCCTGTTTTCCGCCTACGATTGACGCGATGCGGGCGACCGGCGCAACGATTTCGCCGTTCAAATTGAGCTTCGAGGAGAGCTACCAGATCGACGAAGCAGCATTTATCTCGACGCTTAATCCAAAGGTGAAGCTCGTTAGCATCGCGTCACCGCAAAACCCAAGCGGTGTTTCTATCCCGCAGGCGACAGTCAAACGCTTGGTCGAAGCCGTCCGAGCGCGGGCACCAGACGCGTTCCTCGTCGTTGACGAAACCTATCGAGATGCGACCTACGACGGGAATGCGATGCCCAGTGTTGCGGGTGTTTCCGACCGGATCATCACTACGTCTTCGATTTCGAAGGCCTACGGCGCACCCGGTTTGCGGATTGGCTGGCTAACGACTCAATCGGCTGATCTTTATGAGCGCCTTACGTTTGCCAAGTTGAACACCGTCATATCGGCGTCAGTGGTCGATGAAGCGCTGACGGAAATCCTGTTCAACAAACTCGATGTGATCCTCGCCGATCGCCGAAGCGCCCTCTCAGAAGCTCTTGATCGCCTCAGTCGTTGGGTAAGCGATCATTCGCATCTTGCAGAATGGGTCCGTCCTGATGCGGGTGCCCTATGCTGCGTGCGGCTCTGCCACGATGCATTCTCCGACAACGCGGTCGATGCTTTCTATACCGTTCTCGAAGCTCACGATCTTCAGGTCGCCGATGGTACATGGTTCGGCGAAGAAAAACGCGTCTTCCGGCTGGGTTTTGGCTATCTGCCTTTGAACGACTTCATGGTCGCATTGGAGGTTCTGTCCGCGACGTTGTCTACTACGAGCGATAAACAGTCGGGGGCCTAGCATCTCGAAGACGGTGCCTGTCACGACAAATCTCCAGGGCGATGAAATGCAGCAGCTCGCGCGGCTTAATTCGTATTTCGAAATCGAATGTCCGGTTTGTACGTTGCAGAATTTGCCCGCTGACGACGGTTTCTAGCCAAAAGTGGACATTCAGCGCTGCCGGGACAACGTCGGAATTTCACTCCGACAGGCCGGCCTTTTTCAGGCCCTCCATCAGGTGTGCGGCATGGTCGGGCGCACAGTTCCACTTCTTGATTTCTTCTCTCGGCGATAGATCCGGCTTCAGTTCCCGCATTCGCGCCAAAGCCGCAGCGGCGCGCTCGGTCTCGCCCAATTCCCCCAGCGCAGCCGCCTTCATCAGGGGCGTCCAGTAGAAATTAGGCATGCCGGCCTTTTCGACATCAGCGACAGCTTGCGCGTAGTCACGTTGATTGTAGTGATATTGGGTGAAGGCGAAATAATACCATCCCGGGTGCAGCGGGTTGAGCGCCACCGCCTGACGGTTTAGTGCGATGCCTCGTTCGAAATCTCCCATCCATGTGCAGTAATGGCCCACTTCGGCCACCGTTTCGGCATCGTTCGGATTGAGGGCGAGCGCCCGTAGCGCCTCGGCCTGGAAGCTCTCATTCTCGTGCTGGAAAAAATACACAATAGCCAGCCAACAACGGGCATAAGCGTTCTGTGGATCGAGTTCGACGGCGCGGCGCGCCATGCGCAGGCCGCGATCGATCGGATCGGGCCGTGGGTTTGAGCCGAACCGGTGCTCGGCCAAATATACGTTGGCTAGCAGCGCATGGGCTTGGGAATAATCGGGGTCGAGTTTGATCGCCTGTTCCAGTAGATCGCGGGCCTTAGCGTGTTCATCCTCGTCGAGCAACGCCGTATAGCGACGCGCCCGTAACACACAATCATAGGCATCGAGATCGGATGGATGCTTTTTCAGAGATCGGTCAAGAGCGGCGTCTTGCACCCGCACGCCAAGATTTGCCGCGATCGTGCGGGTCAACTCATCCTGCACGGCGAAGATGTCGCCCATGTCGCGGTCCCAGCGGTCGGCCCAAACATGGGCGCCGCTATCCGCCTCGACAAGCTGGGCGTTGATGCGGATGCGTTCGCCGGCGCGCCGTACGCTGCCCTCAACCACAAAGCGCGCACCTAACTCGCGGCCAACGGCGGCAACGTCGGTCGCCCGGTTCTTGAACTGAAAGGTCGAGTTGCGGGCGATTACGGCCAACTCGCGAAAGCGCGCCAGCTCGGTGATAATGTCCTCGGTCAGGCCGTCGGAGAAATATTCATCGTCTGGATTAGCGCTCATGTTGGCGAACGGCAGCACAGCAACCGAAGGTTTCCCAGCGAACGGTTCCGTAGCAGATGCTAATTTCGATCCTGCGAGCCTCTGCGGCGGTTCGATACCGAGGTTTATCGAGTAAACCCGAACCGGCGCTTCGATATTCTTGACCGACTGCTCGCCCAAATCGTCGAACCCCAGGTCGAGCTTAGTCCGAATCTCCTCGAACACCTTTGCCGACACGCAGATACCGCCCGGTTCGGCCAAGCCTTCGAGCCGGGCCGCGACATTCACCCCGTCACCATAGATGTCATCGCCTTCGATGATTACGTCACCGAGATTGACGCCGATACGAAACATAATCCGACTTGTGTCCGGTGTATCGGCATTCTGTTCCACCATGCCACGCTGGATGCTGACGGCACATTCGACCGCGTCAACGACGCTGCCGAACTCGACTAGGACCCCATCCCCCATAAGTTTGACGATGCGGCCCCGGTGTTCGGTAATGGTGGGATCGATTAACGATGCGCGATGCTGTTTGAGCGTAGCTAGTGTCCCCGTCTCGTCCTCGCCCATGAGACGGCTGTAACCGACCACGTCAGCGGCCAATATTGCTGCAAGTCTTCTTTGGGCGCGCTCTTCGGCCATTAACTGGCTTCTCCCCCTAATGGGGAAGTTTATGGCGCGAGTTGCAGGGAGTCTATGAACACCCGCGATGTCCGTTGTGGGTCAATCCCGGTCATGATCACCTATCGCAATTCACGACCGATGTGCCCCGATACCCGACGTAATCAGCCAATAACCAGACATCTTAAAAACAGCCGGTTTACGCCCGGTAGTAGGCGTTCGGCGCCACTTTGCAGTCAGCACCAGCAACTTAAACTGTCCCATTCATGGCTAATAATGGAACAGTGCCTCGGTGCCTCGCCAGATGTTGTCGAAAGCATAAAGCGGAACGGTTGGAGCGGGTAAGGGCATGCTCATAACGTTGGACAAGCGGGGCTGGTCGCGGCGGTCGACCGTGCAAAACAAGAGCGAAAAAGCCCCGTCAACGAGGATCAAGCCAGGCAGAGTTTTGACTGGTGTTTTGACGCGTATCGGCGCCGACCCTATTTGAAGGGCAACCCGTTTGGGCAAAGAAAAAGGGGCCGCGACTGGCGCGACCCCCTCGAGTATAGCCTTTTTACCAGGCTTTATTCAGCCGCCTGGGCCATATCGTGGCCCGCCTTGGCGGTAACTTCGTCGAGTGCCGGTTTCACCACCTCGTTGAACTCTTTCATGTTCTGGATGACCTTGTCCTTGGGCATCTGGGCGTAGTGATAAATCAGCGTGATGTATTCGGCCGGCATCTGCTCCCACTGGGCTACCAACTGGTCGCGCACCGATTCCGCGGGGCCGATGGCGTAGAGGCCGGAATCCAGCATCGAGCCGATCACATCGGCCTCGTCGAGCTTGCGCCGGCCCATGGCGGCGTAGAAGTTTTTCCAGATGTCGTAATCATGGGCCATCACCGCATCGATGGCGGCGTCGTGGCTCTCGGCGATCTGCAGCCAGCGCACGATGTTCTGGTTTTGGCCGGGCAGCCAGTCGAAGCCGGCCGCCTTGGCGGTCGCCGCATATTGCGTGCCGAGCGGCGCGGCGGTGCTGATATCGGTGAAGTAGGTCGGGATGAAGCCCATGCGCGCATTATAGTCGATGGTCTCGGGGCTGCCGCTGCCCGACACGAAGATCGGCGGATGCGGGTCTTGGTAGGGCGCCGGGCAAACCGACACGTTGACCACGTTATTATTCTCGTCGACCTCATCCAGCGCGCCGAGCCGCTGGGTCACGCCAACCTGGGCGAGTTGCCAGTCATCGACCCCGGTATCGCCGGGATAGGGGATCTGCCAGGCGCTGCCCTGATGGTTCATCGAATCCTGGGTCCAGGCCTTGAGCACGATCTCGATATTTTCTTCGAACACATCGCGGTTGTGCTGGTCGTTGGCGACATCCTTGTCGGAGATCGTGAACTTACTTTGCGCGAAGCCGGCGCCGACCGCCGTCTGATTGTTCTTCGCCGCGGTCGGCGACTTGGTCGAGGTGGTGCCGTAATGCTGGCCGAACACATTGGTCCAGCGGCTTTGATAGCCGCGCGCGAACCCGACAAAGCTGCGGCCCTGGGTCAGGTGATCGATGATCGCCGTCTCTTCCGCCACCCGGATCGGGTTCTGAATGCTCATCACGTAACCGAGCTGGCCGACCCGCACATTCTTGGTGATCGCCGCCCAGTAGGCATCCATGATCGCCGGCGCCGGGCCGACCTCGTAGCCTTCCGACCAGAAGTGATGTTCGATGGTGGCGACGCCCCAGAAGTTGAGGTTGTCGGCCGCCATGATCACTTCATGCCAACCCTGCATGGTTTCTTGGTAGCGCTCTTTGTTACGGCCGATCGGGCGCAGCTTCTCGCGCTCTTCCTCGCTTTCGGCGTGAATGACCGGATAAGTTTGCAGTATAGGTTTGACCATTAAAAACGCTCCCTGTCGCGATGGTATTCTGTTGTTTTTAAAGCGAACATATTGCTAACGGGTCCGCCGCCTAATTACCAATTATGATTTTTAATAATATCCATAGTTTGAAACTATATCTATGGAGGCGCTGCCCTTACCGCCCGAAACGCTCGGAAATCAAGGCGAACGCCGCCCGCATGGCCTGCGCGTCGCCGCCTTCGGGCCGGCCGGGCCGGGTCGATAGGTTCCACGCCATGATGTCGAAATGGGCCCAGGGAATGCCGTCATCGACGAATTCCTCCAAGAACAGCGCCGCCGTGATGCCGCCGCCGAAGCCGCCCTCGCTGGCGCTGGAAATGTCGGCCACCTTACTGTCGAGCATGCGCCGGTAGGGCCTGTGCAGCGGCAGCCGCCACAGGGGGTCGGCCGCCCCGTGGCCATGTTTCTCCAGATCTTTGGCCAAGGTGTCATCGTTGCAGTAAAGCGCCGCCAGTTCGACGCCGACCGCGACCCGCGAAGCGCCGGTCAGCGTCGCGTAGTCGAGCAGCAGGTCGGGCGTCTCACGCGACGCTTCGGCCAGGCAATCGCCGAGCACCAAACGGCCCTCGGCGTCGGTATTGGCGTTCTCCACCGTGATGCCCTTGCGCGTGGCCAGCACGTCCCACGGCCGATACGCGTTGCCGGCGACCGCGTTCTCCACCGCGCCGATCAGCACCCGCAGGCGCACCGGCAGTTTCGCCGCCATGATCATCGAGGCCAGCCCCAGCACATGGGCCGCGCCGGCCATATCCTTTTTCATGCGCAGCATGCCGGCCGCCGGTTTCAGATCCAGCCCGCCAGTGTCGAAGCACACCCCCTTGCCGACCAGGGTCACCCTTGGGCCGCGGTTCCCCCAGCGCATGTCGATCAGCCGCGGCGCATCGTCCGACGCCCGGCCGACCATGTGGATCATCGGGTAATTGGCCTTGAGCAGCGCGTCGCCGGTGATCACCTTGGTGCGCGCGGCGAAGCGCCGGCCCAGCGCGCGGGCGGCGGCGGTCAGTTGCGAGGGGCCCATATCTTCGGCCGGCGTGTTGATCAGGTCGCGCACCAGCGCCGTCGCGTTCAACGTGCGCGTCACAGCGGCGCGGTCGGCGGCGGCGGGCCACACCAGTTCCGGCCGGTCGAGCCTGGCCCTGCGGTATTTGGTGAACTCGTACGCCGCCAGACCCCAGCCCAGCGCTGCGTCATTAGCCGCCGCCTTGGCCAGCCGACCCTCCAGGCGATAGCTCGCCTTCGGCAACGCGGCGGCAAGTCCACTCCATGACCACAAGTCAGTGCCCTTGTCGGTGACGAAGACCGCCCGCGCAACGCCGCCGCGCGCGCCCGGCAGCAGCGCATGAGAGCCCTTCTTGCCGGTGAAACCGCTTTGGCTCAGCCAGTCGCGCTGCGCCTTGGGCAGCTTGCGCAGCCACGCCGCGATGTTGGCGGTGGCGACAACGGAAACCGGCACCGTATCCTTGCGGGATCGGGCAATCAGTTTATGGGGCACGGGGAAATTCCTCTTATGACGGGTTGGACTATATCATGGCGCTATATACCGGCGCGGTACTTGAGTTTTTTCCAGACAATCGGCAGCAGCGCCAGCGCCGCGAGCGCCACCAGAGCGATGATGATTTCCGGCGTGATGGCGCTCGCCAGGGTTGGCTCCATCATCATTTCGAACACGCTGCCCAGCCCGGCGCCGACCGAGGCGAAGACAAACGAGCCGGGGATAATCCCCAGCACCGTCGCCAGCACGAAGGTGCGCAGCGGCACGCCGACGAAGGCCGGCACCACATTGACGACAAAAAACGGGAACACCGGCAGCAGGCGCAACGACAAGAGATAGCTGAACGCATTCGCGCCAAACCCCGCCTCGATCTTCTTCAGCATGGGCCCGGCGCGCGCCCGCAGAACTTCGCCTAAGGTGGTGCGCGCGGCCAAAAACAACAGCGTGGCGCCCACCGTGGCGCCGATCACCACCCAGACTGTGCCCCACCAGGGGCCGAACAGAAAGCCGCCGGCGATGGTCAAGATCAGCGCGCCGGGCACGGCCAGCGCGGTCGCCGTGGCGTAGACGCCGAGAAAGACGATCACCGCCAGCACGCCATAGTCACGGACGAAGTCCACCAGATCCATGCGGTTATCGTGCAGGGTTTGCAGCATCAGGTAATGGTCGGCGCCGCTGCCGAAGAACGCCGCGACCCCAACAATGAGCACCGCGATCGGCCACCAGCGCAGCAGCCGCCGGCCCGGCGACATCGGGGCACCGTCCAGAATTGGCTCGTTTTGATCAGGGCTGGTGGTCATCTGTCCAGTCTAGCGCATCCGTGCCCGCCCGCGTATCGTGCCGCGCGACAAACTATAGAACGCGGGGGAACCCTATGCCACTTAGCAAAGCCGACCTGCTCGGCGCCTGGACGCTCGACGAATGGTATGTCGAGGACGAAGACGATGGCCGCTCCCACCCCATGGGGCGCGATGCGCAGGGCATGATCATGTATACCGACGATGGTCATATGTCGGCCATCGTGCACGCCAAGGACCGCTTTCTGCCCGCCGACCGGCCGACCGACGAAGACCGCCTCGAGGCCTTCACGTCCTATATCCACTATGCCGGCGCCTGGGATGTCGACGAAGACAATGTGGTCCATAAGGTCGAACACGCGCTGGATCCAAATATTCAGGGCCAAACGATTGTCCGCGCGGTCGAACATGACGGCGCGCGCATGTCCTTCACCGGCAAGGCCCCGGTGGGCACCGGCACCCATGTTATTGTGTGGAAACGCCGCTGACCCCAAGCCCGATGACCGCGCACAGCAGTTTTGCCGGCCCGCCAATTGACCCTCGCTCCGGCGCCTCATAGGGTGCGCCGAAACCGCCGGCGCGCCAGAGCGCGACCCCCAATTATCCAAATCGAGGAAAGTTTCGCCGATGATCGATTTCTATACCTGGTACACCCCGAACGGCCGCAAAGTGGCGCTCCTGCTTGAGGAGACCGGCATCGACTACACCACGATCCCGGTCAATATCGGCAAGGACGAGCAGTTCGAGCCCGACTTTCTGAAAATCGCCCCGAACAACCGCATCCCGGCGATCGTCGACCATGACAATAACGATTTTTCGTTGATGGAGACTGGCGCCATCATGCTGTATCTGGCGGAAAAGACCGGCCAGTTCCTCAACACCAAAGACCGTGACGTCTATTGGCGCACCATGGAATGGCTGATGTGGCAGATGGGCGGCGTCGGCCCGATGTTCGGCCAGGTGCATCACTTCACCAAATATAATCCGGGCAAATCTGAATACGCCCAGGAACGCTACGAGAAGGAAGCGCGGCGGCTCTATGGAGTGCTCGACCGCCGCTTGGAAGGCCGCGACTTCATCGTCGACGACTATTCCATCGCCGACATGGCGGTGTGGCCCTGGACGGCGCGCCACAACTGGCAGGAAATCAACCTCAACGATTTCCCCAATGTACGCCGTTGGTACATGAAGATATTAGAGCGTCCGGCAACGAAACGCGCTTGGAACATCCCGGAAAACGACCAGCCTCTGCCGGTGCCGGAATAATTCAAATCCGAGAGCTCAATCAAACGGCGGCGACCCGAGCGGCGCCGCCGTTTTCTGTACGGTTCCCCCGTCAGCCCGCCATGTCGCGGGTCAGGCGCATGGAAAACGAATAGCGGTTTTCCGGGTTTACGCTGACCGCATATTCGAACACCTGGCCGTCGTCGCCGATATACCAACGCTCGACGCGCAGCGCCGGGCTGTCGGCAGGCACTTGAACGCGTGAGGCCAGCGCCTCGCCGACAGCGACGGCGTTGATTTCCTGTTGAATTTCCATGATGCGCACGCCGTAGCGCTGCTCGATCTGCCAGCCCACGGCGCCTTCCTTGACGCCGATATCGTCGCGGATGCCGGCGTAGGTATCGATCACGTAGAGTTCAGTCCAGGCCAGCGGCGGGGCCTCGATGTCGTTGCTGGGCACGCGCAGGGCCTCGAACCGGATGAGTTTCTGACCCGGTTGGAATTGTCCAGCGGCGGCCAGCTCGGTATCGGCGACCACCTCTTCGGACGTCACATGGACCAGCCTCGTGCCGGTGGCGAAACGCAACAAATCGTCGACCGAGGCCAGCATGTGCGAATAGCCGCGCGACGGGGTCAACGAGATCACCCGAGTGCCGACGCCCTGACGGCGGGCGACAAGTCCCAAGGCCTGCACTTCCCTGATCGCCTCGCGGACCGTGTGGCGGCTGACGCCATATTGAGTACACAAGGTCGCTTCGGTGGGCAGCAGGCTTCCCACCGGGTGGCGGCCCTCGGTGATTTCGGCGACCAGCCGCTGGGCCATCAGGATATAGCGCGGCGGCGACTTGGCGATTTGCGCGACGTCGCTCATCCCACGCCATTTTCGCGCAACTGCGCTTGCGTCTTGGCGTCGTAGCCGAGTTCGTCCAACAGGTCGTCGGTATCGCCGCCCAGGGTCGGCGCCGGTTGCAAATCGTAGGTTTCACCGGGGAACTGGATCGGCGGCGCCAAAACGCGAACCGCCTGTCCGCCGGGCTGCACGACCTGCTGGACGCGCCCGCGCTCGGTGACGAAGGGATTTTCCAGGGCGTGGGCGACATCGTTTAAGGGGGCGGCGGGCACCGCGCCGGCGAATTCATCCATCCACGCGGCGGTGGTCTTCGCCGACAGTGCCTCGTCGAGCATGTCGGTCAACAGGGCGCGGTGTTCCAAGCGGTCCGGGAACCGGCTGAAGCGAGCGTCGTCGGCCCATTCCGGCCGGCCGATCTTGTCGCACAGCACGCCCCAGAACTTTTCCTTGTTACACATTAAATAAATCCACCCGTCGCCGGTCTTGTAAAGCTGACACGGCGTCAGAACGGGATGGGATGAACGCGGCTCGCGGCCCTGATTGTGGTCCGCCCCGAGATACCAGGTCGCCAGATAGTTCAGGTTATAGAGCGCGGTATCGAACAGGGTGATATCGACATCGCGCCCCTGGCCGGTGTCGCGCGCGTTCAACACGCTGGAGACGATGGCGAACGCCATATAGGTGCCGGCCATGAAATCCACGACCGACAGACCCATACGCGCCGGGGGACCATCGGGTTCGCCGGTCACCGAGAAATAACCGGTCTCCGCCTGCATCAAATAGTCGTAGCCCGGCCATTTGGCGCGCTCGCCCTCGCGGCCATATCCCGTCAGATGGGCGCAAACGATGGTCGGCTTTACCTGGCCAAGCTCGGCATAGGTCAGCCCCAGCTTTTCCTGTACGTCGCCGCGATTATTGCCGGCGACCGCGTCGGCGGTGCGCACCAGATCGTGGAACACAAGCCGCCCGCCCTCGCTGGCGAGATCGAGCGCGATGCTGCGCTTGTTGCGGTTGAGGCCCTGGAACAGCAGGCTGGCGGCGTCGCTATCGTCGCCCTCGACGAAATAGGGCCCGATCGAGCGCGATACGTCGCCGCCCAAGGCCGCGTCTTCGACCTTGATCACTTCAGCGCCCAGATCGGCCAATTGCTGAGTGCCGAACGGGCCGGCGCCATATTGCTCAACAGTGACGATGCGAAGGCCGGTCAGCGGCAACATCTCATAGGCTCCTTAACTAAATCGGGCACTAGATCGGGTTTCGCGCGATCAACTGGCGGGCGATGACGATGCGTTGCAGCTCGTTGGTGCCCTCACCGATCGCCAACAGCGGCGCGTCACGGTAGAGCCGCTCGACATCGAACTCCTTGGAATAGCCATAGCCGCCATGGATACGCATGGACTCGATCGAGTTCTCCACCGCCGCTTCGGTGGCGAACAGTTTCGCCATGCCGGCCTCCATGTCGCTGCGCGCACCGGTGTCGTAGGCCATGGCGGCGCGGTAGGTGAGCAGACGCGCCGCCTCAACCCGGGTCGCCATATCGGCCAGTTTTAGCTGGATCGCCTGGTGCTGGCAGATCGGCTTGCCGAAGGTGTGGCGTTCTTGCGAATAGCGTACGGCAAGATCGAGCGCGGCCTGGGCCACGCCGACACCGCGGGCGGCGACGTTGATACGGCCCAGCTCGAGCCCCGACATGATCTGCTTGAAGCCCTCGCCCTCCACCTCGCCGATGAGGTTTTCCGCCGGCACCCGGCAATTCTCGAACACCGGCTCACCGGTATCGACGCCGCGATAGCCCAGCTTGCGCAGTTTCTTAGGCTGCGGAAACCCAGGTGTTCCCTGCTCGATCAGCAATAGGCTGATGCCGGCGTGGCGTGGCTGCGCATCCGGGTCGGTTTTGACCAGCACAGCCAGAATGTCGCCCTCATGGCTGTTGGTGGCCCACATCTTGGCGCCGTTGACGATATAGCTATCGCCGTCGCGCACCGCGCGCGTGGTGATCGCCTGCAGATCGGTGCCAGCATCGGGCTCGGTCAGTGATATACCGCCGCGGATTTCCCCGCTGGCAAATTTGGGCAGCCACTTCTCGCGCTGGGCATCGGTGCCGAACCGGCGGATCGCCTCGGCCATGATGAGATGCGAACTAAAGGTGCCGCTAAGCGACATCCAAGTGCGGCTGACGGTCTCGGTGATGCGCGCATAGGTCAGGCATTGCAGGCCAAGCCCGCCATACTCTTCCGGGATGGTGACGCCGAACAGGCCCATCTCGGCCATGCCATCGACCATGTCTTTCGGGTAGATGTCCGGGTCTTCAAAATCGCGAACGTAAGGCGCAACGTCACGCTCGAGGAAACGCTCGAGGGAGTCGAGCATCAGCCGGTCTTGCTCCGGCAGGGGATAGTCGTCCATTTCAATCGATCCGGCTAATAGTTGGCGGCGTCGTCGACCGCATGCCCGGTCTTGGGAATAAGGAACGAGCGCACGAAAGACATGAACAAGGTGCCATCGGCCTTCACGCCGCGGGTCTCCACGGTGACGATGCCGGCGGTGGGCCGCGATTTAGATTCGCGCATCTCCAGCACTTCGCTTTCGGCGTAGATGGTGTCGCCGGCGAAGACCGGGGCGGTCAGCTTGATCTCTTTCCAGCCCAAATTGGCGATGGTCTTCTGGCTGGTGTCGCTCACGCTCATGCCGGCGACGACCGACAAGGTGAACGCGCTGTTGACCAGGGGCTTGCCGAACTCGCTCTTGGCCGCGTATTCGGCGTCGAAATGCAGCGGGTGGGTATTCATGGTCAGCAGCGTGAACCAGCTATTGTCGACTTCGGTGATGGTGCGCCCGGGCCGGTGCTCGTAGACATCGCCGACGGTAAAGTCTTCATAGTAGCGGCCGATATCCTCGCGATAACGCTGGGGCCCGACTTCCTTATGGCCATAAGTCATGATTTTCTCTCCCTGTTATTTTTCTGAACTTGCCGCCACATGTTCAGCGATGGCGACCACGCGCCGCGCCGATTGCACCACCGGATAATCGATCATCTGTCCGTCGACCGTGGTTACCCCGCCGCCAGCCGCCTCGGCTGCCGCAACAATGCGCCGGGCACTCGCAATCGCCTCGTCGCTGGGCGTGAACACCTGGTTGATCACCGCGACCTGTTGCGGGTGAATGGCGATTTTTCCGCTAAAGCCCATTGTCTCGACCCGTTCGGCTTCGCCGCGCAAGCCGTCATCGTCGCGGTAATCGAGCCACACCCCGTCGATGGCCGCAACGCCGTGCTGGCCGGCCGCGGCGACGATGCGGCCGCGCCCGTAGGCCAACGCATCCCAACCCATGTCCGAGCCGATTTCCGCCGAATAATCCGCCGAGCCGAAACCCATACCGGCAACCCGCGGGCTGGCGCCGGCAATCGCCGCGGCGTTGCTCAGCCCGATCGTAGTCTCGATAATCGGTAGAATTTTCATATCCTGATGGCGATCGGCCAACAGGCTGTCGATCCAATGCACTTCCTCCGCACTATCGCATTTGGGCACGAATAGACTGTCGGGCGCGGTCGGGCTATCGATCAGGGCCGCCATGTCGTGCAGACCGTCGCGGGTGGTCAGCGCGTTGATGCGCAGAATGCTCTGCACCCCCAGCGAGCGCAGGACGCCGAGTTGATCCCAGGACGCCGAGCGGGCGCTGTCCTTATCGCTCAGCGCCACGGCGTCTTCGAGGTCGACGCACACCGCATCGGCCCCGGTAGCGGCGGCTTTCGGCACGCGCTCGGGCCGGGTCGCGGGGACAAAAAGGATGCTTCGATAATTTACGGCTAACTGCGGCATGGGGTCCGAGATGAAAATATGATTGACTTGTCCGGTTGTCCGTACAACTATAGTTGCATGGGATGTAACGTCAACATGTTTTAGCTTTGCCCGTGACCAATTCGTCGCGACAAAATCCTTGGGAGGACACAATGAAAAAAATGCTAGCCGCCGCACTGGGACTTGCCGTCCTGGTCGGAACACCGGTCGCCGGTCAGGCAGAACCGACAAAATTTAAACTCGCGCTTTCGACAGGGCCGAACCACGTTCGCAACATTTCCCTGGAAGGCTTTATCAGCAAGTTGAAGGAACGCACGGAAGGCGAATTGGAAGTCGAAGTCTTCCCGGCCAACCAGCTCTTCAAGGGACCCGATATCCCCAAAGCTTTGGCGCAAGGCACTTTGGAAATGGGCGTGCCCGGCCTGTGGCAGATGGGCAAATTCGAGCCCAACGCGCTGATCCCCGATCTGCCCATGTTCTATGGCGCCACCCGCGCGCAGATTTATGGCGTTTGGGACGGCCCGCTGGGTGACGAAATGAAGGACCGCTTAGAGAAGAAACTGCGGGTCAAGATCGTCGGCGACTTTATGGATCTGGGCTACGGCACGATTTTCACGACCGGTAAAGAGATCAAGTCCCATGCCGACATGGCCGGCATGAAGTTCCGCACACCGCCGGGCGCGGCGACCGTGGCGCGCTTTAAAGTCTTCGGCACCAACCCGGTGTCGATCCCCTTCGGCGACGTGCCTTTGGCTCTGACGCAAGGGACCGTCGACGGTTTGATGACGACCCACGAATCCTCACGCAGCGCCAAGCTGTGGGATTCCGGTGTGAAGTTCGCCTACAACGACCAGCAGGCGTTTCTGCAATATGTGCCGATGGTCAGCCAGGTACAGTGGGACAAGCTGAGCCCCGAAGTTCGCGACATCATCACCAACACCTGGGCCGAAACCGTCGGACCGGCGCGTAAGTTGGCCGAGAAACGTCAGGCCGACGCGCAGATCGAAGGCACCAAGAACGGCGTCACCACGATCGAAGCGTCGACGGCCGATCTGGCGGCCATGCGCACGAAGCTGTTGGGTCAGCAGGACGCCATCGTCAAGCAGCTGGAGATGGACCCTGAATTCGTCGGACGTGTTGCCGCAGCGCTGAAGTAGCGGCGGCTACGGTCACATCATGTTGGCCGGACCGGCGCGTCTGCCGGTCCGGCCAATATATTTCTTTCCCTTCATGAAAGCGCTGAAACTGCCATGGTGATCCAGTGGTGGAACCGGGTGGAACAATGGCTGGTCGCGGCGATCGCCGTCGCCGCGCTGGCGGTGTTTATGTACGGCATGCTGGCGCGGTTTTTGCTGCCGCAACTGGCGCCGGATTGGGCCGGGGAAGTGACCATTTTTCTGGTGATCTGGGCGGTCATGCTCAGCGCCAGCGCGCTGGCCGGCGAGCACCGCCATGTGCGCGCCGATCTGATTGTCCGAATATTGCCGCGGCGCATCCGCATTGGCGCCGAAACCTTCAACCTGGTGGTCGGTATCGCGTTCTGCGTCGCCATGGTGTGGTCGGGCTATCTGGTGGTGGATTTCGCCATACTGCTCGACGAACGCAGCGCCAGCACCCTGCGCATCCCCATCGTTTACTATTATGCCTGCCTGCCCATCGCCATGGGCCTGGTCGCCATTCGCTACACGCTTCGGCTCATCGAACTCGCCCGCACCAGAGGCGAGTCCGAGCTCGGCGATGGTGGCGGCCACATGATTGATTGAGCCGATGACGACGCAGCCGGAAAGTATTCGCAGATGAGCCCCGTCGCCGTCGTCGCCATTCTGTTGGGATTCCTGTCGAGCGGCATGGGTATCTTCGTCGCCCTGGGAACACTTTCGCTTATTCTATTCTGGATCGACGGCACACCCTATGTCGGCGGCGCGCAAGTCGTCCTCGACCGGCTTAACTCCGACGCTTTGATCGCCGTGCCGTTCTTCGTCATTGCGGCGACCTTCATGCAAAGCGGCGGCATCGCCAAGGCGCTGATCGACGCCGCCAATGCCTGGGTCGGACGCTTGCAGGGCGGTTTAGCCTTGGTCTGCGTTGTCGCCACCACGGTATTCGCGGCGATCTCCGGTTCGTCGGTCGCCACCGCGCTGGCCATGGGCACGATTTTGATCCCAGCCATGGTCGAGCAGAAATATGAACGAAAGTTCGCGCTGGGTGTGGTCGGCGGCTCGGGCACGCTGGGCATCCTAATTCCACCAAGCTTGGCGCTGATCGTCTACGCCATCGTCGCCGAAGAATCGGTGCCGCGGCTGTTCCTCGCCGGCGTTATTCCGGGACTTATGCAGGCCGTGTTGTTCGGCGCCTTTATCTTCTGGTACGCCCGCCGCCACAATTACCCGAAGGGCGATCCCATCGGAAGGGCTCAGTTTATTCGGGTCAATTTCCGCGCCCTGCCGGCGATGGCGATTCCGCTGGTGATCTTCGTCGGCATCTATGGCGGCATCGTCACCGTGTCGGAAGCGGCCGCCCTGTCGGCGGTGATCGCGATTGCCGCCGGCATCCACGTATACCGCGCGGTCAAATACCGCGATGTCTTCCGGCTGCTCGCGGAATCGTTCAAGGTTTCCGGCTCGATCATCGTCATCGTCGCCTCGGCCCTGATGTTCGGCCATTGGATTACCGAGAGCGGCGTGCCGGCCCGGCTCGTCGAAGCGGTCACCGCGCTCGATCTCAAAACCTGGCAGTTCCTGTTGTTCATGAACATATTGATGCTGGTCCTCGGCATGTTCCTGGAAGTGATCGCGGTGATTCTGATCACCCTGCCCCTGGTATTGCCGCTGCTCGTCGCCTTCGACATCAGCCCGATCCATTATGCGATCGTGGTCACAGTCAACATGGAGCTGGCGCTGCTGACGCCGCCGATTGGACTTAATCTCTATGTTCTGTCGAGTATTTCGAAGGCGCCGCTGGCCGAAGTCATTCGCGGTGTGAACCCGTTTATCGTGCTACTGCTCGGGCTGCTGGTGCTCGTCACCTACGTCCCCGAACTCTCCACCTGGCTGCCCAGTTTCGTCTTCGATTAGCGCGAAATTCAGCCGAATTGACGCCTGCGACGCTCGGCGCGCGAAATCGTTATGTGAATTATCAGCAAAGGCATCCCATCTAAGGGTCATCGGACACCATTAGGTGAGTAGATGCCGTGCCTAAAAAGCTAATGCTCGTCCTGCTGGCCGCCATTGCTTTGGCCGCTTGCGAAACCGCCGCTGATCTCGACCAGAGAGAGCAGGATCGTCAAGACCAGCAGTTTTTCCGCCAACTTGGCGGTGACTAGAGCGGTAAACCTTAGCGGACCGTCACCTCAACCCGCCGGTTCTGCGGCTCGGCGACGCCGTCCGGGGTATCGACGACCGGATTGCTCTCACCCTTAGCCGTAATAGTCACCGCGTCCTCGTTGGCGACGGCGCCGATGATCCGTTGTCGAATTTCCGTTGCCCGGCGCAGCGACAAGGCGTCGTTATAAGCGTCGGAGCCCGAGCGGTCGGCGTGACCGACGATATCGACTTCCGCTGCCGGGTGCCGGCTGATCGAGTCTATGATCTGCGGTATCTGCGCCGCAGAGGTGTCGGTGAGATCGGAAGAGCGGATTTCGAAAAATATAATGAAGCGGTCGGGCGGCACCGGCTGGGCGCCGATGGCCGGGCCAAAGGTTTTATCGACCGAAGCTTGTTCCAGTTCGAAGGGCGCGGCCGGCGTCTCGGTGGACCTGTTCGCCGTTGTCGCCGAACGCTCGCCGGTCAGTACCTGGGTGCCGGCGCCCGTTGTGAAGACGACTTCGCCCACTTCGCCGTCCAGATCGGGCAGCAACACGACCAGAGTTCGCGGCTTGGTGGCTTCCAGTTTTTCGATTTCCGCTAGGAATACCGAACGGCAGCTATTGATGTCGTCGGTCTGGAAGTTCTCTTCGCGCTCCTGCATCCAGCAATCGAACGAGGCCTGGGCCCGCGCCGACTCTACCGGTTGTCGAAAGCGTCGGGTGCTCGACAATGCGATCATCAAACGCCGTCGAGCATCAGTGAACTCGTCTAGCGAATCGGCTGGCATATTGCGGAGATCGATCGGCGTCGGGTCCGGCACGCGCTGGCGCGACAGACGCCGCGCGCGATTGAGGAAAAACGTCGTGTCGTTCCAATCGGCTTCGGCGCGCTCGGCCGCGCCAAGGCGAATATATTCGTCGAACAGCGCCGCTTCGAATTCACCTTCCGGCCGGGGCAAGCTTTTAACTTGCTCGACATCCCAATCACCGGCAAGGACCCGGAAATTGTCGACAAAAGTGGACCCGGTCTTGGGAAATTCTTGCGGACTGCAGGCCGCTAAAAGCAACATGAAAGATGCACACCAGGAGACGTTCTTGATTTTCAGCACGGCTTTAATATTCCAATTGCGCAGAAACGACGCGACGGCCCGGGCGGGCGACTAGAGAGACGGTTTGCCAACTTCGACGAGAAACCGTGTGCCGCGAACGGCGATGGTTCCGGTGGGAATGTTGACCCTGACCGCGTCGGGCGACAATTTCGAGATTTCACCAGAGATGAATTGCAGCGTGCCCTTGGCCATGTTCGCCGTAAACGACCCATTGCCGGCATTCGGATCGAAGACATATTTATCAACGACGATTTCGGTGTTGGGGCCGACTGAGAACATCGAGCTGTCGGAAAAGGTCACACCCACCGAGCCGTCTGCGCCCGTCACGACGATATCGTTCTGCTCGATCGCCGTCCCGACCGCCGCCGGGCCGGGCCTGCCGGCGCGAATAATCTTAGCGTCGCCGGCCGAAGTTTTGACGGTGCCGATCTGATCCGCCGCGGCCGCCGGTTGCGGCGACAATAGAATTACCGCGAGAAACAACGACGCGGCAGCGCTCAAAAATACCTTGCCCAACATCGGCGAAACTCCCCCAAAGCTGAATTTCAAAAATACTGTCATCAACGACCTCTAAAATACATGAAAAATTGCGCTTGGACAGGTATTTACGGGCATTCGGGTAGCACGCGCGCCGGTAGTGTCCACTAGCCCAGCCGAGGGTCGGTTAGATTATGGAGGCGTTGCGCCGCCTTGCGGGCAAATTTAAGGGTGAGAACCCGACGGCGGCTAGCATGCAGCGGCGTCACCTCGGCCGGGCGAATCTCATCGCCACCCCAGTTATCCGCCGCCAAGATGCCGCAACTGTCGGGCAACAGTTCCAAGGGAAAGTCGTGCGGCGTGGCGAAAAATAGCTGGTCGCAAAAATCCTCATATTCCGGCCATTTTTGGTCGGCTTTCAGATCGGCGACGCTGGTTTTCACCTCGACGATGACCACATTGCCATCGCGCGCCAGGCCGATGACATCCGCCCGCCGGCCGTTCTTCAAGGTGAATTCGGTGAGTACGCTATAGCCCAAATCGGACAGATACCGGCATACGCCGCGCGTTACTTGGCGTGTCAGCTCCGGTGTCGTTACCGCTGTGTCCGCATCATCGGTCATCGCCCGTAATTATACAAAATACGGACGCCGAGCGGAAACGGCGGTGATGTTTGCGGCGTCGGGACGGCGACGCGACCGGCCTTGTATTTAAGCGGCTTGCGGCACCGAACCCGAGGCGATCAGCGCCAGAAAGGCTTCGAGACGTACGGGGCCCGCGGCTTCGGCGGTCGCGGTGACGAGCGCACCATCGGTGACCAATGATTCGCTATCAACAGGCTCCGCGCCATCGCGAGTGAGATCGCTCTGCAACGCTTGGGGCGCCGCGATGCGCCGGCCCGCGGCCACTTCGGCGGCAATCAACAGGCGAATCGCATCGTTGATGGCGAGCACCGGCTTGGCGCTATCCATCGCCGCCTTCACCAGCCGTTTGGCGTGCGCATTCTCGGTTAGGCTGTCGGCGCTATTGGGGCCATCGAGAAGGATAAGTCCGCAGTAATCGGCTGAAATAACGTCGGCCAGCTTCTTGTCAGCCATGAAATGATGGCCCCACGCCTCCTCATGCCAGCCCTGAACCAAGGCGCCCTCCGGCGTGATGACATGATAGGGCAGACCGGCGGCGATCAACGTTTTCTGAGTATTTGTCAGGGATTGCTCGATAAACCCTGCGGCCGCGACGATGGCGATGGGAAGACTGTTTTCTGACATGATGAGCTCCTCTTGTTGCGGCCTCCGGCGTAAAATTATTGCGGGGCGGCGCCATCTATTAGACGGCCCGCGATCGCCACCGGTAGGGGATGTATTCGGTGGCCGGAATGTAGGTAGCCGTCCGTGACCTGTCAATCAGATCCGGCCACCCCTGTGCGGTTTCGCCGCAAGAACCGGGCGGCTAGTCCGCCTCGGCGGCGATCCCGACATTGCTCGCTGGTTTGGCGGGCTTTTCTGGCGTGTCTACCTTGCTGATTTCGCCCGACAATTCGCCACCGGCGATGACCTCGATCCGGCCATAGCTTACCTTACCGGAGACCGATCCGCCGTTTTCGATACGCAATAGGCCGGTCACCGTAAGATCGCCTTTGAATTGCCCCTGAATATCGGCCGTTTCGACCCGCGCCGTCCCATTGAAAACACCGCGTTGGGAGATTTCCAGGCCCTCACCGTCCAATGTCGCATCGACATCGCCTTCCACCACCAGCGCCGCGCAATTACCGATTTCACCCTTCAATTGGATGCCCGGACCAACCGTCATGCGGCTGCCCTGAGACATCGAGGATGACAGCCCCTCGCCGCCGCTCCGCTTCGGCGGTATGTCAGGCATACTGCGGGTTGCCAAGGGAATCGTCGTGTTTTCGCCGTCACTCATAGACATGTCGCCATCCACTCCTGTGCGGGCGGCGTTCGACACACCGCCCGGTTTATTCCTTAGCGCCATTACCGATCTTTCCCGGGGCGCGTTTATCATTGGGCTCTATCCTAGCCTATTTCTGAGCCCCATGGGCAAGGTCAAAGACGCGAAATCGACCGACGGAACACCGCTACACAACTTTTAATCGCACCCGCTCATGGCACGATTATGGCAAACGGCAGGTTATCCGGGGACGCTAAGGGTTAACCGGCCGCCGTCAGGGCGCGTTGTTCGGCTTCGAACATATAGGCGCGGTCGATCGGCACCGCGTCGCGCTGGGTCGACAACAATAGTTGGAAGACCATGTTCGAGCCGTTCAGAAACCCAAGCTCGACCGCCACCAGGTAAAACTCCCACATCCGGCAAAACCGCTCATCGTAGAGCGCCGCCGCTTCGTCGCGGCGGGCGGCGAAGTTTCGTCGCCAATGCCGGATCGTATAATAATAGTGCAGGCGCAACACCTCCATGTCGGCGACCCATATGCCCTGGCGCTCGGCGGCGGCGAACACTTCCGACAACGCCGGCACATAGCCGCCGGGGAAAATATACTTTCGGATAAACGGGCCGGTCGTTCCCGGTTGCGTCATCCGGCCGATCGAATGCACGAAGGCGAAGCCGTCGGGGGCTAAGAGACCGCGAATTTTGGCGAAATATTCATCGATATGGCCGATCCCGACATGTTCCATCATGCCCACCGAGACCACCCGGTCGAAGCTGCCATCGACTTCGCGGTAATCTTGCTGGACGAACCGCACCCGGTCGCCGACCCCGGCATCGCGCACCCGCTGCTCGGCGACGCGAATCCGCTCCGGCGATACGTTGATCGAAGTGACATCAGCGCCGGCCTTGGCCAGCGCGATGGCGAAGGCGCCCCACCCGCCGCCGATTTCGCAAACCCGCATGCCCGGTTCCAGCGCCAGCTTGGCGACGGCGCGGGTGAGCTTGGCCGATTGCGCGGTCTCGAGACTGTCGTCGGGGGAGCGGAAGAAGGCGCAGCTATAGTGCAGATCCTCGTCGAGGAATAACCGGTACAACTCGTCGGAAATATCATAATGATGGCGCGCCTGGCTCTTGGCGCGATCCACATCGTTGGCTTGGTGACGCCGCCGCGCGGCCCGCCACAAGCGCCGCTGCAGGCTCTGCACCGGGTGGGCGCCGAGCCCTGGGCGATTGATCGAAAAGAGATAGAGCAGATCGTAGATCGCCGACCCGTCCTCAAAGGTCAACGTGCCGTCCATATAGGCCTCGGCGGCGGTCAATTCAGGGTTGAGAAAAAGTTTCCGGTGCAGGGCGCGGTCATGCAGACGCAGCGTTACCGGCTTCGCCTCCTCATCAGCGCCATCGTTGCCGAATTCATGGGTCTTGCCGTTCGCGTCGATCAGCTTCAACCGACCCCGCTGTACGAACCCTTTGAGGAGGTTTGCCAGAAGAAACATCACATGCGTTCTCGTTGCCGACATCCCAACATATCGCCCGCCGGAGGGCGGCGAAAGAGCGAACCGGTCGACGCCGGGAAAACTTACTGATTTTCCGAGCAGATTTCCCGCACTGCGGCTTTGGTAATATTCTCGCAGAGTTGCGGATTGGCCTCTAAGTCGAGGACCTGGATCAAAAAACAGGAGTCCCGCACCACATCAAGCTGAACTTGCTCACACAATTGCGGGGCGCGGGTGGCGGCCGCGACGCCGCTGACGCACGAATCGCGCATCAGAAGCAGCCGGTTGTTGCGGATGGGAATGCGCTCGCAGGCCACCGGATCGCCGCTATTTTCGGCAAACTTGGAAATACAATTGAAGCGCACCGCAAAGTCGTAGGCGCCGTCGCACTGCCCAACATCGCCTTCGGCTTCGGCGGCGTCGAGAAAACAGCGGATCTGATTGGGCAACGGACCCGATTCTCGGCACACCGGGCCGGCCGAATGGCGCGGCGCTGATTGAGCAATCGCCGCCGTGTTCGCCGCCACCACCGCCAGTAGCCCCACGGCCATCAAAAATACTAAACGCCTCATCGCCGATTTCTCTTGTTTTGACCTATACGGTCCCACCGTTCGCCATCCAGCCAGTCTACGCCATCCCACGGCGTGGCCCCCAATCACGAAAACGGGGTTTCCAGCGGGTTTTTGGCATGATTTGGCAAAAATCCGCCCGCGATGTGACCTGCGTCACTTTGGCCCGCCAAAACCGTGCCCATTTCCAGAGTACACCCGACGGGTGCGAGAGAGAGGATGACCGCCATGTATAGGACCACAGACGAATTTTACACCGTAAACAGGCCCGCCACGCTTTATGTAAGCGCCGCCTCGTTCGCCGTTTGGGCCCTGGTTCTCGTTGTCATCGCCGCGCTTTAAAGCCGGTAAATGCGCGCCGCATTGTCATGGTACAGCATGGCTTTCTCGGCGTCGGAATAGTCCGCGGTTAGCCGTTTGAACGAATTCCACAGCACCCCATAGCCGCAACTTAGCTTATCGACGGGAAAGTTAGACTCGAATAGACAGCGCTCAACGCCGAACCGCTCGATCGTGTAGTCGTACCAGGCCCGCGTCGCTTCCATCAGCTCTTGGCTGGCCGGCGGCTTGGGATTTTGGTGCCAGGCGAACCCGTTAATCTCCATATTGAGACCGCCAAGCTTGGCCACCACGTTGGGGCACCTCGCCAATTCGGCGATGTCGTCCCGCCAGGTCTTGAATATTTCATCTCTGTGGCCGGCATAGGGACCCACCCCGATCGGCCCACCGAAATGATTGAGGATAATCGCGGTGTCGGGAAAGGCGCGAGCGAGATCGGTCAGCTCCGCTATTTGCGGGTGGTAGAGCCAAGCCTCGTAGCTCAGGCCGAAGCGCGCCAGATGGGCAAACCCCGCCCGATAAGTGTCATCCATTAACAAATGCGGCGGCTTTTTGCCCCGCGTGACCGGCACCTCGTCGCTGGCAACCCACGGCACGGCGTGGCGAATACCGCGAAAGCGCCCGCCACCGGCAGCGATCTGCGCCTCCAACACCGGCGCCACATCGTCGCCGAGCAGCAGATTGGCATGCCCGACGATGCCCGCGGCGATGCGCGTTGGGCCATATTGGCCGGACTCGCTCATGGCGGCGATACCAGAGACGAACTCGGTCTCGCCGACCGGCCGCAGCGCCTCCGGCCCCTCGGCCTTATACATGGCACCACATTCGATGAAGACCGTCGAGACAATGTTATGGCCGCTATTGGTGTCAGCCAGAACATCGTCGAGCAGATAGCGCGGCTCGACCTGGTCGGTGCGAAATTCCCACAAATGATGGTGCGGATCGCAGATCGGCAGGTCCGGCTCCAACGCCGCTTCCACGGTCAGCGCCAGCCAATCGACGTTGCTTCCCATCGCCAAGCCCTCCTCAGACTTTTATCGTTTGAACCCATTAAAGCATGGCAGCGCGACCCAGCGGAATATCACCGACCGCGCCATAATTCGATCATAGTTGGCGGCAATTATCCGGCCTCGCCCCGCCGCCCCACCTCTGCAAGGCCTTTATGGATCGCTTGCCTTCTCGAAACGCCCTTCTCGCCGGCCTCACAATCTTGTTTTCCGCCCTCGCCGGCACGAGCCTACCGGCCGCCAGTGACGATGCGGCAGGGCTGTCGCCAGAGCGGGTCGGTTCGATCGACAGCGCCACTAGCGAAGCGGAGTTGCGAAAAATCTTCGGCCCCGATCGGGTGCGCGACCATCGGGTGCAAGTTGGCGAAGGGTTTGTCTGTCAGGGCACCAGAATCGACCTGCCCGACGGCGACAGTCTGGAGATCACCTGGCTAGACGCGGACACGCGCGCCAGGCCCGACACGATCAACGTGCTCGGCAAACGTCGGGCGACGGGCGAGGGGCTGCGCCTGGGCAGCACCCTGCAAGAGCTGGAAAAGATCAACGGCGCGCGTTTCAATTTATCCGGCTTCGGGTGGGATTATGGCGGCACGGTAGGGACCTGGAACGGTGGCAGTCTAGACTATCTGACCGCGGCCGGCCGGCCGCGGATGATCGTGCGCCTGGCGCCCAAACGCGAGGCCTATCAGCGCATCAATCGCAGCGAACGGGCGGCGGTGAGCGGCGACGGCGCCCTTGTTTCGTCGGGCCACAGCGCTATGCAGGCCCTCACCCCGCGGGTCAGCCAAATCATCGTCGACTTCGCCGCCGGCGACTGCGCGGCGTTCTTCCCGGAATAGACGCGTTTCCGCGGCCGGCGCACAGGCCAGCGCTCTAGTAATTTCTTAACGCTGCCGGCGGATAATTACCGCCTGTCCGTTTGACAAATTCGAAAATCCACCCTGCGGGCGTTGGAACGGCGCGTCTCACCCAACGGTTCCGCGGGGAAACGAAAGTCCGCCGTTCCTGTGACCACAGCCGCGACATCCCCTGATACCACGCCGCTTGCCAGCGGCGCGCCGGCTCGAAAACCGACCATTATCGTGTTCGGCAACGAGAAGGGCGGCTCGGGCAAGTCAACCACGGCGATGCATGTGATTGTCGGCCTGTTGGACGAAGGGCACCAGGTCGGCGCCGTCGATCTCGACGCCAGGCAGGGTACCTTGACGCGGTATTTCGAGAACCGGCGGCGCTACGCCGCGCGCCAGGCGCCGCACTTGCCGCTGCCCCAATATCTTTCGGTCGAACGCAGCGAATTGCCCGACCGCGACGCCGCCGAGGCGGAAGAGAGCCAACGGCTCGCCGCGGCGATTGCCACCTTGGCGGCGTGCGATTTTATCGTCGTGGATACGCCGGGCGCAGATAATCATCTATCGCGCGAAGGGCACGTCCAGGCCAACATCCTAGTCACGCCGTTGAACGACAGTTTCGTCGATCTCGATCTACTCGGGCACATCGATGCGGACAGCTACAAAATGGTGGAGGCGAGCCGCTATGCCGAGATGGTGGAGGCGCTGAAGAAAGATCGCCTGCAGCGCGGTGTTGGGTCGCTGGATTGGATCGTCATGCGTAACCGCCTGGCGACGCTGAATTCACGCAATAACCGGAATATGGAGGCCGCCCTCAACGACCTATCGGCGCGGCTTGGCCTGCGCCTCGTCGCCGGCTTCAGCGAACGGGTGATCTTTCGCGAGCTGTTTTTAAAAGGTCTGACCCTGTTCGATTTGCGCCGGCAGGGTGTCGACATCCCGCTCACCCTGTCCCACATCGCGGCGTTGCAGGAGGTACGTCATCTACTGCAGGCCATTAGCGGCGGACGGCGGGAGAACACCGGTCCTGGTCCGCAAGTTCCGGTCTTACTCCGGCAGGATCGACGAACGCGCCGCTACGGTGTCGCCCCCTAATCTAAACCGGCAGACGCCACTATGACCCGGCCGTCCTTATAGGCGAGCGCACCACGCGCGTGGCCGATTCCTTTAAATTCTTCGAAAAAAATGGCGCGCCCGTTCGAACTTTGTTCGAACTCGTCTTCACAAAAGAGGGCGACCATTCCGAAAGGAATGGCGCGCCCGACAGGATTCGAACCTGTGACCTTCGGCTTCGGAGGCCGACACTCTATCCAGCTGAGCTACGGGCGCGCGTGGCGGTGACATTACGCCTTTGGCCAATCCGGTCAAGCGCTTCGCGCGGCCCACATTGATCGGGCCCACTACAACCCCATATTATGGGCCGAATGCCGGCCATTAGTGGGAACCGCGATCCATGGCAAAAGACAAGGGCGACAAAATCGTTAAAAGCAAAGAGGAATGGCGCGCCCAGCTGACGCCCGACCAATATTATGTCACCCGCGAGCACGGCACCGAGCCGGCCTATAGCGGCGTCTACGACCAGTGCAAAGACAAAGGCATCTATAATTGCGTGTGCTGCGACAACCCGTTGTTTCGCTCGAGCCAAAAATTTGATTCCGGCACCGGCTGGCCGAGCTTTTACGATTCGATCACCAAGAACGCGGTCGCCGACAAAAAGGACCGCAGCTTCTTCATGGTGCGCACCGAGATCGTCTGCGCCAAGTGCGATGCCCATCTGGGCCACGTGTTTCCCGACGGCCCGCCGCCAACCGGCCTGCGTTATTGCATGAATTCCCTATCGCTGGATTTGCAAAAGACGGAAGAGCCCGGCGAGACTGACTAGAACTTGTCGTGCAGCATGCTTCGAGACGGCGCTCAGGCGCCTCCTCAGCATGAGGTGAATTTGGTTGGAAATAAATCCTCATCCTCATCCTGAGGAGGGCCGAAGGCCCGTCTCGAAGGGTGACTTGCGATGAGCGCTAACGGGTCGCCAGAACGTTCAGTGGATCTCGGGTGTCGGCGCCGGACGGCAGGCCGCCGGCCGGGTCGTCGAGCCACGCCAGAATATCGCGCCACGCGGTCTCGGCCTTGAGATCGCGCAGCAGCATATGGAAACCGGCATCGTAGATCGCCACTTTGCGCGGGCGCTGGGGCGGCGGCAGGCTCTCCAGCATGTCCAGGGTGGCGTTCGCCGGAATGATGTCGTCATTGGCGCCGTAGAGAATGAGCGCTGGGGCGTCGAATTTTTTAGCACCAACCAAGGCCGCATCCATTAAATTGGTGATGCCCCACACAGCGTCGACCCTTGTTTCCTTGATCACCAGCGGGTCGCGACCCAGGGCGCGCAGCATTTCTATATTGTCGGACGGTTGGCGTTTCAGCCCGCCGCCAGTGACCCGCAGCCACGGCGTGGTATAGGCCGACATAAACAGCGCCGCGGTCTGGTAGAACGGCATCGAGGCGCGGCCCCACACCGCCGGCGCGACCAGAATGATGCTGTCGATGGGATAAGGCGTCTCGGCCCAGGCCGCCATCAGCACGCCGCCACCCATGCTCTCGCCCATGGCGTGGACCGGCACGCCGGGGTAGGCGGTGCGGACGGCGGCGAGAACATCGCGGAAATCGGCGGTTAATTTTTTCCGGCCGGGCCAGATACCGGGTTGGGGCGCGGCGCCGAAGCCCCTCTGATCATAGGCCAGAACCGCGACATCCTGGTCCGCCATAAACGCGCCGATATCGGCAAAGGCGTTACCGTAATCGTTGAAGCCGTGTAGCGCGATAATCACCGCTTGCGGCGCGCCCTCGGGCAGCCAGCTCCGCACCGGCAGGGCAATGCCGTCGCGGGTGGTGATTGTGTCAGCGGTCAGTTGCGGGGTCATCGATTGGCTAGCATCGGGGCCAAGGCTTTGCAGGCGCGGCGCGCAGGCGGTCAGCGCGATCACGGCCAAGAGGAGGAAGGTATACGATCTTCTGCCCATCGCCACGGATCAGGGTTGCGCGCGGGTGAGTTCGAGGAAGACGTCTTCCAAATCCGGTTCTTCGGTGGTGAGGTCGGTGACCGTCAGCCCGGCCGCGGCGACGGCACCGAGGATCGCGCCGACCTCGGTCTCGCTGGTGCGGTAGCGGAACACCAGCCGGTTGTCGCCGGGCAGGTCGACATGAAAATCGCTCAGCGCGCCGGGCAGGGCGGCGATGTCTTCGGCCACGGTCAGGCGCAGTTCTTTATTATCGAGCCGCCCGACCAGCGCGCGGGTATCTTCGCACGCGATCACCTGACCATGATTGATGATCGCGATGCGATCGCACAACTCCTCGGCTTCTTCCAGATAATGGGTGGTCAGGACCACCGTGGTGCCGTTGGCGTTGAGCTCGCGCACAAAAGCCCACAGCGACTGGCGCAGTTCGATATCGACCCCAGCGGTGGGTTCGTCGAGCACCAGCACCGGCGGGTTATGGACCAGCGCCTTGGCCACCAAGAGACGCCGGCGCATACCGCCCGACAGATTGCGCGAGAAGGCCTCGGCGCGATCGGTCAGGCCAACCCGCTCGAGGATCTCTGTGGTGCGCCGCTCGCGCGGCGGCACACCATAGAGGCCGGCCTGCAGTTCCAACAATTCGCGCGGCGTGAAAAAGGCGTCGAGGTTGAGTTCCTGGGGCACCACGCCGATCGCTGCGCGGGCCGCACGGGCGTGGCGGTCGATATCGATGTCCCACACCTTGGCGGTGCCGCCGGTCTTGATCACCAGCCCGGCGAGAATATTGATAAAGGTCGATTTGCCAGCGCCGTTGGGGCCGAGCAGGCCGAAGATACCGCCGCGCGGCACGTCCAGATCGATGGCTTTGAGCGCGTGCACCGCTGCACCGTTGTCACCGCTATAGATCTTGTCGAGCCCGCGCGCGCAAATCGCCAGCTCCGGTAGATTCTCGCTGGCGGCGTCGGGCGCGGATGCAGGCTGGGCGCTGGTATCGTTCATAGGCGCGTCGCGGGGTTTCGGAGCCGATTGGGCGGTTGAGGCAAATCGCGTGTTCGCCTATGTATGGGCCTGTGCCGGGCGTGGCAACCGCTATCGCCACCCCGGTGCGGATGTTTAAGTTAATCCTCATCTTGAGCTTGTCGAAGGGTGGGGGTGGAACGCCGCTTCATCCTTCGACAAGCTCAGGATGAGGGGTAAGAGAATACCAGGGAGCAGACTGCTAATGGAACCGCCTGAAATTCTTGAGGTCGAGAGCCCGACCATTGCCTGCGACGGCGGTGGCGCGTTGGGCCATCCGCGCGTGTTCTTGAACATGGGCGAGAAGACCCAAATCGACTGCCCCTATGGCGGTCGCCAATATGTGCTCAAAGCCGGCGCCGCGGCGTCGGCCGGGCATTAATTTCCGGGTGTTCGAGCGCTGACAACGCCGGCCTTTCCCGCGTCCCTCGACACCGGGCGCCTGACCCTACAACCGGTCGACCGGGCGCTCGCCCGGGCGCTGATCGGCGACCGCGACCGCGCCGCCGAACTCGCCAACGGCTTACTACACCGCGACTTCCCCGACGCCGATCTAGCCGCCAAACTGCCGGCCTTCGCCCAGCGTCTCGACGACGCGGCCAATCCGGCGCTGGGCGCCACCGCGCCGCCCGATACCGGCGGCTGGGGCCTGTGGCTGTTCTTCTACAAGACCGAACGCCTGGTGGTTGGCGCCGCCACCTTCAACGGTCCGCCCTCGACCGACGGCGCGGTCGAGCTGGGCTATCAGGTGGTGCCGGCCCATCGCCGCCGCGGGCTGACCGTCGAAGCCTGCACCGCGCTGATCGATTGGGCGTTCACCGATTCACGCACCAAGCGCATCGTCGCCGACTGCGCCGCCGATAACGGGGCCTCAGTGCGCACCCTGGAAAAGCTCGGCTTTATGGTGGCCGCAACCCGCGGCGACCGGCTCGACTGGTTGCTCGCCCGCACCGACTGGACCCACTGGCCTAAACCCGCGCTATAATCGTTGCACGGCGTTAATTTGGGAGAGCGAAGATCATGACCGACAATTTGTCGTATGTGCTGTATGGCCATCCGCGTTCGGGCAACGCCTACAAAACGGCGCTGATGCTGTCGATGACCGGCACCCCCTACGAGTTCGAGGCGGTCGATCTAATGGCCCGGACAAACCTCGAATCCGACTATCTGGAAATCAATCCGCTCGGCAAGGTGCCGGTGCTGCGCCACGGCGATTTGCTGCTGCGCCAGAGCCACGACACGCTGCGCTATTTGGCCGAACAAACCGGCAAGCTCGGCCCCGACAACTGGATGGAAGAAGCGCGGGTCGGTGACTGGGTCGGCTTCGCCGTCGATTTCCTGGGTTACGGATTGGCGCGGTTGCGCTTCGAACTGCTGTTCGGCGCCGGCCCCGGCCCGGTATTCGACTATTTCAAAGTCACCGCCGACCGCGGCCTGGGCATCATCGAGCCGCACTTGGCCGAGCATGAATGGCTGGCCTGCGAGCGTCCGACCTTCGCCGATATCGCGGTCTTTCCGGTAACGAGCTTTCTGGTTGACGCCGGCTATGATCAGGCCGATTTCCCGGCTCTCTCCGCCTGGCAGGAGCGTTTCAAAGCCCTGCCGGGCTTCGCCTGGCAACTCGAGCTGATGCCCATCGAGAACTGGCCGCCGGCTTGAGGGTCCAGACCCTCTCCCACCGGGAGAGGGTGGCGAGCGAACGCGAGCCGGGTGAGGGGAAGTTTCTTGGTTGGTTTCGGTGTTAGGTTTGTCCCCTCACCCCAACCCCTCTCCCCAAGGAGAGGGGCAAGCGCCTCACAATGACGTTAGGCTCACCGCCGCGGGCGGCGGTTGTTTGACAGGACCGCCACCCCACATGCAGCATCCCATGATGTTTCGTTTGTGCGCTATTTTCGTGCTGCTGGCCGGCTTCACAGCGCCGGCATTCGCCGACTTCGACGAGGGCCTCGCCGCCTATAGCGCAGGCGATTTCGCGACCGCGCGGGCGGCGTTCGAACCGTTGGCCAAACTCGACCCCCGCGCGCTGTTCTATCTTGGCCGGATTTATTCCCAAGGTGAGGGCGTCACGGTCGACAAGGCTCGCGGCGAAGCCTTGTTCGAGCAAGCCGCGGCACTGGGGGAGGCCGCCGCCATGTCAGCCCTGGCGATGGCGGCAAACGAGCGCGGTGAGACCGCGAAGGCCTTTGAGTGGACACGTAAGGCCGCGGAGGCCGGGCTCCCCTTCGCCCAGTCCCAGCTCGGCCAAGCTTACGAGACCGGCGACGGGGTCACGCAGAACCGGCAAGAGGCAATAATCTGGTACGGCCGGGCCGCGCGGGGCGGCAGCGCCATCGGCGCGGCGCGTCTCTACCGGCTCGGTGCCGACGAAGACAAGGACAAGCATGGCAGCCTTGAGGAAGTCAGCGCGCGCCTCAGCCAGGCCCATGCCGGCGATAGCGAGGCGCGGATCGCGCTGGCGGCTCTGTTCACCGATGTGGGCGCCGATTCCCAGGCCTTCGACTGGTACCGGCTGGCGGCCGACCAAGGCCATCACGAAGCCGAATATCAAGTGGGACTGGCGTTCTTGACCGGGCGCGGCGTGGGCCGCAACGATGCCGGCGCGCTCATCTGGTTTCGCCGCGCCGTCGGCGGCAATCACGCCGCCGCCATGTATCACCTCGCCAGGGCCTTCCGGTTCGGCACCGGCGGTATCGAAGTGCATGAGGGCCTGGCGCTGGAATGGTACGAGAACGCCATCGAAGACGGCTATATCGCGGCGACCCCGGAGTTGGTCGACCTGTTCATCAGTGGTGCGGTGCGCGCGGCCAAAGAAGGCAACGACGCGGACGCGCGCGAGAACATCGCCAGCGCCATCGCTTGGTCGGAACGTAGCGTCAGGGCGGGCGACCCGGAGATGACCTTCGCCTTCGCGCAAAATCTCGACAGCGGCTTCGGCGGGGCCACCGCGGAGGACGACCGCAGCGCGGTGGCGATCTATCAAATCGCTGCCCAGCAAGGCAGCGTCGCCGCCGCGGGCGAACTGGTGCGCCATTTCACCGGCGGCAAGACGCGCGCGGCCGATTTACCCACCGCCTATTTCTGGAACGAAATCCTGCAGGCCGACGACCCCGACAACGCACTTGGCTTCGGCGCGGCGGCGGCCACAAGGCGCGTCGAGCTTGGCGGCGGTCTCAGCAAATCCCAAATCAAGAACATCGAGCGCCGGGTCGCCGCCTGGCGCGGCCAATTCCGGGATACGAAGACTGCCAACTGAAAAATTTTCCCTCTCATTGAGAGAGAGGATGAGACGCATAAGAGTTAGCCTCATGCTGAGCTTGTCGAAGTATGAGGCGGGCGCCACCTCGATCCTTCGACAGGCTCAGGATGAGGTGTAAGGCTTAGACGGGGGAAACCACCACGAAGTAATCCACCGGCAAAGCCGCTCCGGGTCTCGCCCGCGCCCGCCAAGTGCGCTAAATCTTAAACATGGCCGATGCAGCAAAATCGAAATCCGGGGCGGCGGCGGAGAAGCTCTACCTGATCGACGGATCGGGCTTCATCTTTCGCGCCTTTCATTCCTCGCCGCTCGACGCCTTCCGGCGCACCGACGGGGTCTACACCAACGCCGTCGCCGGTTATTGCGGCATGCTGCTCAAGCTGATCGATCAGGCGCGCAACGACGGCGTGTTCGATTATATGGCGGTGATTTTCGACGCCGGGCGCAAGACGTTCCGCAACGACATCTACCCGGAATACAAGGCCAACCGCGACGCCCCGCCGGAAGAACTGGTGCCGCAGTTCGAAATGGTGCGCGAGGCGACCCGCGCCTTCAACCTGCCGGCCATCCAGTTAGAAGGTTTCGAGGCCGACGATCTGATCGCCACTTACGCCCGCACCGCCGCGGAACGCGGCATCGACGTAGTGGTGGTCTCGTCGGACAAGGATCTGATGCAGCTGGTGCGCCCCGGCGTCACCATGCTCGACCCCATGAAGGACGTGGTGATCGGCGCGCCGGAAGTGGCGGAGAAGTTCGGCGTCGCGCCGGATAAGGTGATCGACGTCCAGTCGCTGGCCGGCGACAGCACCGACAATGTGCCGGGCGTGCCCGGCATCGGCGTCAAGACCGCGGCGCTGTTGATCGACGAATATGGCGATCTGGATTCGCTGCTGGCGCGCGCGGAGGAGATCAAACAGAACAAGCGGCGGGAGAATTTGATCGAGTTCGCCAAGCAGGCGCGCATCAGCCGCGAACTGGTCACCCTAAAGAACGATGTGGAAGTCGCCGATGGGATCGACGATTTTGCCCTGAAAGACCCGGACCCGGCGACGGTGATCGCGTTTTTAAAGGAAATGGAGTTCCGCACGCTGACCGCCCGCGTCGAGAGCCGCTTCGTCGCCGAGGGCCTGCTCGACCAATCCACCCTGGATGCCGCGGCCGCCGAAACCACCGGCGATAGCGAATACGAGTTGGTGCAAGACGAAGCCGCGCTGGCCGCCTGGATCGACGCCGCCACCGCCGCGGGCACGGTCGCGTTCGATACCGAGACCACCTCGCTCAACGCCATGCAGGCCCAACTGGTCGGGTTTTCGCTGTCGACCGCGCCCGGCAATGGCTGTTACGTGCCGGTCGGCCATGTGGACGGCGCGCCGACCGAGCTCGACCTGGACGGCAGCGGCGGCGGCAAGAACAACGGCGCGATCAAGCAAATCCCCCTCGCCGCCGCGTTGGCGCCCTTAAAGGCGCTACTCGAAGACCCGTCTGTCTTAAAGATCGCCCATAACGCCAAATACGATCTGATGGTGGTGGGCCGCGCCTGCGAGAAACATCTACCGGACGAGCCGCCGTTAAACGCGGCGGCGATCGACGACACCATGCTGCTGTCCTATGTACTCGACGGCGGACGCAACAAGCATAATCTCGACGACCTGGCGTTCCGCCACCTAGCCCACGAGACCATCAAATTCTCCGACGTCACCGGCACCGGCAAGAAGAAGATTACCTTCGCCGAGGTGCCCCTCGACGCCGCGCTGGACTACGCCGCCGAAGACGCCGACATCACCTTGCGCCTACACCGCGCCCTGAAACCGCGCCTGGCGGGCGAGCATATGACCACGGTCTACGAGACCATCGAGCGGCCCCTGGTGCCGGTTATCGTCGCCATGGAGCGCGCCGGCATCAAGGTCGACGCCAAGGCGCTCGACGCCCTGTCGAAAGATTTCGGCAAGCGCGCGGCGAAGCTGGAGGCGACCGCCCACAAGCTGGCCGGCGAGGAATTCAACATCGGCTCGCCCAAGCAGCTCGGCGAGATATTGTTCGGCAAGCTGGGCATCGAGGGCGGCAAGAAGGGCAAGACCGGCGCGTACTCGACCGGCGCCGACATCCTCGAAGACCTGGCCGCGCAAGGCCACGAGCTGCCGCGCACGGTGCTCGACTGGCGGCAGTTGGCCAAGCTCAAATCGACCTATACCGACGCGCTGGTGGGCGAGATCAACCCGGACACCGGCCGCATCCACACCTCCTACGGTATGGCCATCGCCCAGACCGGGCGGCTGTCGTCGAACGAGCCCAATTTGCAGAACATCCCGGTGCGCACCGAAGAGGGCCGCAAGATCCGCGCCGCCTTCATAGCCGAGCCGGGCCACAAGCTGGTGTCGCTGGATTATTCCCAGATCGAGCTGCGGGTACTCGCCCATGTCGCCGGCATCGGCGCGCTGATCGAGGCCTTCGAAGCCGGCCAGGACATCCACGCGCTGACCGCCAGCCAGGTGTTCGACGTGCCCCTCGATGAACTTGGCCCGGATCTGCGGCGGCGCGCCAAGGCGATTAATTTCGGCATCATCTACGGCATTTCCGCCTTCGGCCTGGCGCGCAATCTGGGCATCGAGCGGGCCGACGCCCAGGCCTATATCAGCGCCTATTTCGAGCGCTTCCCCGGCATCCGCGACTATATGGACGAGACCATCGAGTTCGCCAAGGCCAACGGCTATGTGGAGACCTTGTTCGGCCGGCGCATCCACCTAAACGGTATCAAGGACAAGAACCATATGGTGCGCAGCGGCGCCGAGCGCCAGGCGATCAACGCGCCGATCCAGGGCGCGGCGGCCGACATCATCAAGCGCGCGATGATCCGCATGCCCCCGGCCCTGGCCCGCAAGGAGCTGTCGGCGAAGATGCTTTTACAAGTCCATGACGAACTGCTGTTCGAAGTGCCCGACGACGAGATCGACGCCACCATCGACGCCGCGCGCGACATCATGGAAGGCGCCGCCGCCCCGGCCGCCAACCTCGCGGTGCCGCTCGTTGCGGACGCGGGCGTGGGCGACACCTGGAACGACGCGCATTAGGGGAATAATTTCGCTCCCAAACTGTTGATCAATATGGCCCCTTGCCGCGCTAGCGTTGGCGGGGCGAGCGCGTTTAGAATTTCCACATTGTCCCGGTTAACGGGACGTCGTTTTATTCAGGGAGCTCACGATGAAATTATCCAGTCTCACGGCCGCGCTGGTAGCGGTTACGCTATTTGGTGCGCCCGCACTGGCGCAGCAGGCCGACACCCACAATCACAACCATGCCGGCGAAGAGCAACTCGCCCAGCAAGAGGTCAAACGCTCGATCACCGGGATCGCGCCCAACCTCTACCGGTTCCAAAACAATTTCCATTTTTCGGTGTTCCTGGTGACCGACGACGGCGTCATCGCCACCGACCCGATCAACGCCGACGCGGCGACCTGGCTCGAGGGCGAGATCAAATCGCGCTTCAACCAGGAGATCAAATATCTGGTGTTGAGCCACGACCATGCCGACCACAGCGCTGGCGGCGAGGTGTGGGCCGACACCGCCACCGTGGTCGCCCACGCCAATGCGCGCGATGTGATCATCGCCGAGAAGCGGCCGACAGCGACGCCCGACCTCACCTTCACCGACAATATGAACATCACACTGGGCGGCCAGACGGTCGAGCTCTCCTATGTCGGGCGCAACCATTCCGACAATATGATCGTAATGAACTTCCCGGCCCAGCGGGCGCTGTTCGCGGTCGACTTCATCCCGGTTAAAACCGTCGCCTTCCGCGACTTCGGCGACGCCTACCTGCCCGAATGGCAGGAATCTCTGCGCCGGGTCGAGGCGATGGATTTCGATATCCTGGTACCAGGGCATGGCCGGCTCGGCACCAAGGCCGACGTCGCCGCGTTCCGCGAATATATGGACGATCTGTGGGCGGCGGTTAAGGACGCGGTGCGCGCCGGCAAGACGGTCGAGCAGGCGCAGGCCGAGATCAAGTTGGATAAATACGCCGACTGGGCCCAGTTCGAGGCTTGGGGGCCGCTCAACATCGCCGGCGCCCACCGCATTTTCTCGCAACACCGGCGCGGAAACTAGAACGCCGGTGACATAAGAGCCTACCAAACCACCTCGCCCTTCGAGACGGGCCTATCGGCCCTCCTCAGGATGAGGTGGTTTGGTGGATACCAGTCCGCCTCATCCGTTTCCAAAACTCTCAAATTCCTCATCCTGAGGAGGCGCTGTTGCGCCGTCTCGAAGGGTGAGGATTAGCCCCACTATTGCCGTGCGACCAAGGCCCTGTATGATCGCGCGCAAAGTCATTCACTCTTTGCAAAGGAGCCTTTCCATGGCGCGTATCCCCCTTATCGAACCGGAAGCCGTCGACGGCGATCTCGACGAATTCTTTGGCGCGGTTACCGGCCTGCTCGGCCGGGTGCCGCATTTCTACCGCACCATTTCCCACGCGCCGCTGCTGGCCATGCTGTTTCTGCCGATCAATGCCGCCAACCAGCGCGAATGGCCCGGCGCGCGCCTGTCGGGCCGCATCAAGGAGCTGGTGGTGATCAAGACCAGCCATGTGAATGGCTGCGACTATTGCTACGCCCACAACACCTCGCTGGGCCAGGCCGCCGGCATCACCCACGAGCAAATCATCGATATGTCGAGCGACGATTATAAGAGTTCGGGCAATTTCACCGAGCGCGAGCGCGCCGCTGTGCTGTGGGCCGAGAACGTCACCCGTAACACCGCCCAGAAGAATGGCCCGGTCTATGATCAAGTGAAGGCGCATTTTTCCGACGCCGAAATCGTCGAGCTGACCCTGATCTGCGCCATGTTCAACATGATCAACCGGATCAACGATTCCCTCGACATTACCATCGAAGAGCAGCCGGAAATCGACAAGATCCAATCCTCCCTGGTGCTCGATCCCGAACGCATGAGCACCTATCTGCATTGGCTGGCGGACAATTGGGGGAAAGACTTCGACACCATCAACCAGCAGGCCGAAGACGCCGCAGCAGCCTGACGGAGAGCAAAATATGGCGCGCATTCCCTTGATCCAACCCGAGGCGGTCGACGGCGACCTGGCGGATTTCTACGACGCCGCGACCGGCATGGTCGGCCGGGTGCCCCACAGCATTCGCACCCTGGCCCACGCCCCGTTGCTGGCCATGCTGTTGTTGCCATTCAACGCCGCCAATCAGCGCGAATGGCCCGGCGCGCGCCTGTCGGGGCGGATCAAGGAAATGGTGGTGATCAAGACCAGCCATGTGAACGGCTGCGATTATTGCTACGCCCATAACACCGCTCTGGGCCAGGCGGCCGGCATCAGCCACGAGCAGATCATCGACATGTCGTCGGATGACTATCTGGACTCCGCCGACTTCACCGAGCATGAGAAAGCCGCCATTCTGTGGGCCGAACATGTGACCCGCAACACCGCCCAGAAGAACGACGCTGTCTATGACCGGGTGAAGGCGTTGTTCAGCCATGCGGAAATCGTCGAACTGACCCTGATCTGTGCCATGTTCAACATGATCAACCGGATCAACGACTGTCTGGAAATCGAGATCGAGGAGCAGCCCGAGATCGACAAGATCAAAGGCACCCTGGTGCTCGATCCCGAACGTATCCGAACCTATCTGCATTGGCTGGCCGACCACTGGCCGAACGAATTCGACACCATCAACAAGCAGGCCGAAGACGCCGCGGCGGCTTGAGCGCCCTGCCGCGGCCTCATGACAGTGTGGCTAAGCGCGCGCCATGGTCGGGATGGGGCAGCGAACCGGTTAAGATTAATTTCCACAGAAAACACCGAAACGCGTCCCAAAAGGGGCGAATTAACCATGTTTGTTAACGAAAAATCCCGGAACCGGTAGCTGACTCTGGTCAGTCGATGCGCTAACGTTGCCAACAACGAGGCGAGGTACTTTTCTTGTACCGTTAGGCCGAGTAGCACTTCAATTTAGAGCATAGCGAAGAGCGCAAAACGTGGATTCGGTAGACCATAACGCGGCGACAGCGGAGACCGATCCGGCGCCGGTGGTCGACACCACCGCCGATGTGGCGCGGGTTTGGGTCTTGTGCCGTAAACGCGCCAACGGTGACTTCGAAAGCCTGCGATCCTTCGATGACGAAGCCCGCGCGCGCGCCGACCTCGAGCTGGTGCAAAGCGTCTCCAGCGATGAATTCTGGCTGGCGGCGGTGCCGTTGGTGCAAGCGCCACAGGCGGCCGGGGAGGCTCTGTCCCCGGTACAGGCGCTAGCCTTGTCCTGGCTCGCCGATGGCGCCGAGGCGGAAGGCTCGGCCGAGCTTGACGATACGGTTCAGATCAGACCGGCCCATGTTCGTGGTTTTCTATCGGTGCCGCCGGAAGAGTGGCGTCGCATGGCGGAAAAGGGCTGGGTGCGCAACGGCCTGTTGACGCCGGAAGGCGCGGCCAGGATCGGGCGAACCCGCGCCGCGTCCTAGGCGCAAACCTCAATACCGATATATTACGATTACGGAGACAGACGTCGGGTTCCGTGATGATGCCGAAATGCAGGTTTGAAAAAGGCAACTGTTATGGGTAGTTGGGGACCAGGCCTGTACAGCGACGACACCGCGCAAGAGCTGCGCGATCTCATTAAAACTCTCATGCGTTTGCCGAAAGACGGCGAAGACCTGTTGCGGGTGATCCTGGAATACGTTCCAGCTGATGACCCCGATGACGATACCTATTCCACTGTCTGGCTGGTGATCGCCGACCAGTTCCACCGGTACGGAATTACCTATCAACCGGTCTTCGACCAAGCGCGCGAAATCATCGAGGAGGGTCTGGACGACGCCTTGATGGCGCGCCTGTCGATGAGCGAGCGCGACAGGTCGAAACGCCGCGCTCAGCTAGACGATCGCCTATTAGCATGGTCGAAACCGCCCGGGAAAATTGCCAACCGCCGCATCCTCAATTCACCCCAGCGCCATCCCGTATCGCCCGGCGATATCTGGTTCTATCCGACCAAGGACGGCAACCCGGTGAATACATTTGATCCCGCCGCGTATACGGCGGAACATTTCCACCCGGATGGTTGGGCCGCCTTCGCCATTGCCCGGAACGAGCATCGGCTTGGACTGTTTCCGGTATCGTATTTTATTCGGTTGCACGTCGACGCCAAGTCAAAGCCCACCCTCGAAAGCTGCAGATTGGCGCCGATTACCGGCATGATCATAAAGAGTTTCGGCGTCGACCCCGACCCGCGGCCGTGCGCGGGCTGGGCGCCGATTACCAGCTCGATCATTAAGAAAATCGGCGCACAGAAGGCGGGAGCCGTGGAGTTGTCATGGTCGAAAATCGAAAAGCGTTTGATCCTGACGGACTTCGACCCGAAGAATGAACCGCCGGCCCTTTATCACGGACTTTTCGTCAGTAATAAATCGGGACCGGATCCCGAATATTGGGACTATCCGGTAGAGCTCGAGGCTCGTCTTTCAGATCTTATGGTTTAAGATGACGAGAAGTGCGATCTGGACTAACGCCAACGATCGACGTCACAGGAACTTATGCCGGCGACGATGAATCGTCCCAACGCGGCAGGCTTAGGGTAAATCGCGATCCCTTGCCCAACTCGCTTTCCAGCGAAATATCACCACCCATGAGCAGCGCTAGATTCCGCGCGACGTGCAGGCCGATGCCAACGCCCTCGGTGTTATTGGTGAAGGCGTCGGAGCGCACCCGATGGAAGCGTTCGAACACCGCATGAAGGCGATCTTCAGGGATACCGATACCGGTATCCCACACGGTCATCAGCACCCGATCGTCTTGCCCCGGTTTGACCTCAATGCCGACTGTCCCGCCCTCAGGTGTGAATTTGACCGCATTGGTCAATAGATTGATCAATATCTGCCGGGCCGCGGTAACGTCGCCAAATATCTCGACACCGTCATCGACATCGGGAATCTGCACCGTCAGGCCCGAAGTCTGGGCGCGCACTTCGACCATGGTCATAGTATCGCGTAGCAATTCAGCGACGCCCAAGCGCTGCAAATTGATTTCGGTGGTGTCGTTCTCGATGCGCACCGTGTCGAGAAGATTGTCGATGATCTGCACCAGATGGCCCGACGCGGACAGCACGTTGTCCAAATAGTCGCCCATGCGTTCGGTGATCGGTCCGGCGACCTGGCGGCGGCATAATTCGGTGAAGCCGATAATCGCGTTCAGTGGGGTACGCAATTCATGGCTGGTCAGCGCCAGGAACTCGCTCTTCGCGGTCGACGCGCCCTCAGCCTTGGTCAGGGCGTCGTTGAGTTGATCATTGCGCACTTCGAGCGTCTTCAGCGCCTGCTCAAGGTCCTGACGCGCGCTCATCATCGCCCGTTCGGCCTCCATGGTGCGCGTGATATCGGTGCCGGTACCGCGGAACCCGAGGAAGCGGCCATTGGACTTATCGAAGAATGGCATACCGCTGAGATGGATGCGCCGGGGCTGGCCGGCTTCGTCGCGCATGATGAACAACCGGTTGCGGAACGACCGATGGCTGGCGAACAGACTTTCCAGATCGGGGGTTCCCGACGACGCCTCGGGCAGTTCACCGAGGGACAGCACGTGTTTGCCCAAATGCATATGCGGCGGCACGCCGGTAATCGCGGCGATGCGCGGCGACACTTCGGTCATCAGCAGATCGGCATCGGTCTCCCACACCCAGTCGGATGACGCGCGGATCGTGTCATTGAGTTTTTCGACCGTCTCCGCCAGCTTTTTTTCCAGCGTGGTGTTGCGGGTGACATCTTCGAAGTAGCCGTAGAATAGTCGCCCGTTATCACCTTCGTTGATGAAGTGACGGCCGAGATATAGCCGGGTCATGCCAGAGCGGCGGACCTCGGTATGGTTGGGCTCGAAGCGGCCGGTTTCGGCAAGACCTTCAAGAACATTGCGCAGCGGGGTCGGCGCGGCGGCGCTGTTGGAGAGGTCGACCTCGAACCCCCACGCGTCACGCGACAATTCAATGAACCCGTCGGTGGCATAGATCAGGTTGAAGTTGGCGTCGGCGACATAGACCGGGCCGAATTGTTTGAGCAGTAGCTCGCCGACTTCAAGGTCGCGAAAAGCCGGCGGTTGTAAAACCCCGGTGTCGACCAGGGCCGCTGCTGGTTGCTTCGCCGTTTGTTCGGACCGGCCCCCCCGCCTGGTATAGACCCGGCCCTGCTCGCCGACCGTACTCTGCCTGAAGACCTGGGTCATCGAAGGTGCTTCTCCTAAACCGCCAAACGACCAAGTCCAGGCCGGGATTAACCCGATCAAATTCGAACTTGAGCGTCAAAACGCCGGAATCATAGCGCACTTCTTGGTTAAAGAAAATGAGAATGTATATGAATCAAGGCCTTTTGCTTGGTTCTTCATGTGGTTCGTAGGCTATGGCTCCCTTCTTCGAAACCCGCCTCAATCAGGCTGACGCCAATTCCCACCGGCGTGGGAATATCACTTGTTATCCAGGCGGATCGTTCACCTACGCCTAAGTTGTCTGGACTAATTCTTCCGCCCCGCCAACAAATACCTATTACTGGTTGTACAAATCGCAAGCCTATTTTGGACGATAACGTTTAGAATCAATTACTTCCCGGCTTGTGGTCAATAAATTTCCAAAATTTTAGACCACACCAGGCGGAGTGTATTTACATAGACCGTCGGTCGAGAATTATTGTTAATATTTCCGCGATGCTTATTGCCAAATGTCCAAGTAAGCTCGACAATAGAAAAAAACGAAAAACAAGAATCTCGGGAACCCAAACCGTGGATACGCGCAGGTAGCAAGGACGGTAGTGCGGTACCGTATGGGGATGAGGCCCGTCACCAATGAGTGATTCCAGTTTATCCAGCACCGATGACGGTGTGAGAACGTCAGCGATCGTTAAGTGGTTTAATCCGATCAAAGGCTATGGGTTCGTTCAGCCAAACGACGGCACCGGAGACGCCTTCGTGCATGTCTCGGTGCTAGAAGCCGCCGGTCATCGTGATCTACCCGATGGGGCGGCGGTCGAATGCGAGATCAGCCAGGGCGCCAAGGGTCCCACTGTCACCACCATCTTCAGTGTCGAGGCGCCCGAGGGCGGGGTTGAATCCGATATGGACGCCGAGCCCGACGGGCCTTTGATCGAAGGCGTCGTCAAATTTTTCGACGCCAATAAGGGCTACGGTTTCGTGGTACCCGACGATGGGGGTCCGGACGTGTTCATCTCCGGCCGTGTCGTGGCCAGTAGCGGGTTGCGTATGCTGGAACCTGAAACCCGAGTCCGAGTGGGCACCCAAAAGGGGGACAAAGGCCCGCTCGCGGTCAAGGTCGAACTGATCTAGCCGGGTTTATTTCGGCAGCGCCGATTTGATGTGACATTGTGCCGACCGCCTAGCGTCCGCGGCTACCACCGCGACATCGCCGGTATTATGTGCAATGACGATCGCACCCTCCATCAACATCATCAGTGACCGGGCCAGCGGGGCCGGCGCCGGGGCCCCGGCCGCCACGGCCAACTCTGCGATATAGCCCTCGACCAGGCGCTTATGTTCAGCCACGGCGGCATGGATCGGGCTGGCATGGTCGCCATATTCCGCCGCCGCATTGATGAATGTGCAGCCCCGAAAGTCGGCGGCGTCGAACCAATCGCCGAGCACATCGAATATCGCCGATAGTCGTTCGACAGGATCTTGCGTGCGGGCCTCAACGGCGCGCGGAAACCAATTGCGAAACTCCTCATCGCGGCGGCGCAGCGCGGCCAGGATGAGATCGTCCTTCGATCGAAAGTGATTGTAGAGGGTCATTTTAGCGACGCCGGCTTCAGCCAATATGCGGTCAATGCCGGCGGCATGAAATCCTTCGCGGTTGAAGACCGCCAAGGCAGTTTCGACCAGCTGTTCGCGACGCGACGTGCTCATCCCTTGACGCTTTCGTGATGGTTCAATGGGTAATGCATCTAAACAGACCATTCTGTCGTATATCAATATAGGACGGCACTTAACGCATAGCAAATATTCATTTTTGCGATAGCTCTGCAAGTGGCTAATTGCCAGAAATTGCCGGTTATTGGCCAGTATTCGTCGATTTGTACGAGTCTCATTTTTTCGCGAGTCGGCCTTGAAAAGACAGACTAGTCTGTCTATCTAATGACCCATGGCAGCGCCGCTACATGTGGCGCTGCCGGAAAAGGACGCCGCCCGGAAGGGTGAGAGTCCGGAAAGCGAGACACCATGTGGAACCGAGCAATAACCGATAAACCGATCTGGCGCGGCGTTTCAGCCACCCTGTTTTCACTACTCATGCTCGCCGGAATTATGTTGCTGAGCACGCCCGCGGCGGCGCAAAACAGCTGCGGACCGCGCGACACCGTCGTTAAATTGCTTGGTAGCGAATATGACGAATCGACCGTCGCGGTCGGTTTGGCGCATAGCGGCGGCGTCATTGAGGTGCTAACCGCCGGCGACGGCACCACCTGGACCATCATGATGACCATGCCCGACGGCACCAGTTGCGTTGTCGCCAGCGGCGAAGCCTGGATCGACGTCTTGCGCCGCGCCAAGGGCCAGGTCTCCTAACCTCCCAAACAGCCCGGAAATTTCGACATCTGCGGTCGCGTGGACCATCTGCGCGGCCGCCGGGCGCAACAACGAGAACGACGATATGTCCGACACCAACGGCCACCTGGCCTTCACTAAGGCCGTGCAGCGCGAGCAGGAAAAGCGCGGTTCGCGCGCCGCCTATGCGCGGATGGACGAAAAAGGCGCGTGGCGCCAGGAGGTAACCGACGACCTTGCCGCGTTCATCGCCGAGCGGGACTCCTTCTACCTGGCGACATCCAACGCTGACGGACTTCCCTATATCCAGCACCGTGGCGGCGCACCTGGTTTTCTCAAGGTGCTCGACAAATCGATACTGGCCTTCGCCGATTTCGCCGGCAACAAGCAATATATCACCCTGGGCAATCTGGCCGAGAACGACCGCGCCTTCATCTTCCTCATGGACTATGCCAACCGCCGGCGCATCAAGCTGTGGGGCCGGGCGGAAGTGATCGAAAACGCGCCGGATTTGATAGCCAAATTGGTCGACGCCGATTATCTGGCCGCAAACAAGGCCGAACCCGAGCGGGCCATCATCTTCCATCTGGACCAATGGGACGCGAACTGCCCGCAACACATCACCCCGCGCTACACAAACGACCGGATGTCTCCTGTTGTCGAAGAATTGAACAACAAGATCGAGACCCTGGAGGTTCTAATATTGGATTTGCAGACCAAACTGGCGCACGCTAGGGCAAACGCCGGAACCGCTGGCGAACCGGGCGCCGATCGGGGGCCGCAGCAGGAGGATTCTTAAATGGCTGATAATTTCGATGTTGTTGTTCTAGGCACTGGCAATGCCGGCATGGGGGCCGCCGGAGTGACGCGGGCGGCGGGCAAGTCCGTTGCCATGATAGAATCGCGCGATGTCGGCGGCACCTGCCCGATCCGCGGTTGCGTGCCGAAGAAGGTGTTGGTGGCGGCCGCGCAAGTGCTGCACCAAATCGACTTAGCGCCACAGCATCATATCTCGGTTGGCGCGCCCAAGCTGGATTGGCCGGCCTTGATCGCGCGCGAACGCACCTTCGTTGACGGCGTGCCCGACGACTTTCGCGGCAGTCTGGAGAACCGCGAGATCGAGCTGATCGAAGGGCGAGCCAAGTTCGTTGGCGAGAACGCCATCGCCGTGAATGGCCGCACGCTGGAGGCGGAAAATATCATCATCGCCACCGGCTCGACGCCGCGCAGCCTACCGATCAAAGGCGCCGAGTTGATGATCACCAGCGATGACATCCTCGAATTGGCGACCCTGCCCGACCGTTTGGTGTTCATCGGCGGCGGCGTGATCGCGCTGGAATTCGGTCATGTGTTCGCCCGCGCCGGCACCGAGGTGACCATCCTCGAAGTGATGGACCGGCTGTTACCGCGCATGGAAGCCGACGCGGTGGCGCAGGTTCATAAAGAAAGCGAGCGGATCGGCATCAATATCCTCACCGGCGTGAATGTCGAGGAGATCACGGCTGCCGGCAATTCACTGCAGGTGAACTTCACCCATGACGGCAAGCCGCAGAGCATCGAGGCCGACCGGGTCGCCAATGGCGCCGGCCGGGTGCCCGACGTCGCCGAGCTCGATCTCGACGCCGGCAATGTCGCCCATGACGGGTTGTCGCTGTCGGTGAGCGAGGAATTGCGCAGCACCTCGAACCCCCATGTCTGGGCGGCCGGCGACGCCATCGGCGGTAGCGGGCAACTATCGCCGATCGCCACCTATGAAGGACGCATCGTCGGCAACAACATCTTGAACGGCGGCGGCCAAACGCCGTCCTATGGCCACATCCCGGCCAATGTCTACACCGTGCCGGCGCTGGCCACCATCGGCATGACCGAAGAAGAGGCCATCGCCGCCGGCCGCAAGTTCCAGGTCAAGGGCGGCGACATGTCGGGCTGGCGCTCGTCGATGACCCACGCCGAGACCGTGTCCTTTTCCAAAGTACTGGTCGAGGACGATACCAACGCCATACTCGGCGCCCATATCGTCGGTCACGGCGCGGAGGAGATTATCCACCTGTTTGCCATGGCGATGAAATACGATCTCGGCACGGCCGCCCTGACCGACATGGTCTACGCCTATCCGACCTTCGCCTCGGACATCAAATTCATGGTGTAACGGGCGGCGGTCAGGCTTCGCCGCGCGCGGTGTGGGCGAGCTTGACCAGCGCGGCGCGGGCCTCTTCGGGCCCGGTGATCACACCGTCGAAATCCAAACGGGCATCGGCGTCATAGCGGCCCAGATCGATCCCCTCTGGATCGATGCCGGTTAGCCGCCAGTCCAGGCCCGGCCGGCCGACCAGATTATGGGCGTAGAGATTTACCGACTCGCCATGATCGCTATTCATATGCGCGATAATATCGGACTCGCTTTCGGCCAAGTCCGCCGACGCCTTAGTATCGAACATGACTTGGTCACCTTCGAGGGTGTGGATGCGCGCGAAACCACCGATGAAATGAACGCTTTCGATCGCCAACCGGTAGAGCTTGAAATCGGCGAATTGAGCGAAGGATTGCGCCGCGCTGTGGCGCGCGAGAAAGCGGCCGCGCAACAACGGGTCATCACAGGGTTCAGCGCGGCCAACCACCGAGGCGCGGCTTTGTGAAATCGCCTCGCGGGTCGATTTTGCGAACAGCAACGATACGCGCCCGTCGGCGGCGATGTTGCGGCTGTGGCGGGCCAAATCAGACAGCAGCAGCAGGGGCGCCGCGTCATGGCCACAGGCGGTCAAGGCGAGGCTGGCATAGGGCCCGCTGCCGGTTTCAATATCCAGGGTCGCCAACGTCGCTTGCCGCGCGGTGCGGATCAACCGGCGCGCCACCCGGCCGGGGTCTTTCTCTCGATCATCAATCGTCATAGCGGCGCAGAGACTAAAGCAGTCGCCGACAAGATTGAACCGGCCCCTACCGATAACCTGCGACCGAGAAGCGTTATTTGCCGGACCGCGCCGTCGCGGCGTCGTGGTCGTGCTCCGGGTCGCCTGCCGCAGGGCGACGCGCGCCGGCGGATTCGACCACGGCAACGACTTCGATCGGTCCGGCGCGCTCGAAAATTAAGGTCAGGGGAAAGGTGGATTCCTTGATCAGTTGCTCGCGCAACCCAATCAACATGACGTGTTTGCCACCGGGCGCCAGCGCGACTTCGCCCTTCGCCGGCACTTCAATGCCGCCCTTGACCGGCCGCATTTTCACGACATCGCCGTCGCGAATGCTGGCGTGCAGCGAGGCTATATCGGCCATGTCGGATTCAATGCCGATCAGGCGATCCGGCCGATCGCCGGCGTTTTGGATGACCAGGAATACGCCGCCAGCCTTCTGCGACGGCGCCGTGGCGCGCGACCAGGGGTGGACGATGGTGAGCGATCCTTGGACATGGTCATGGGCTTGCGCCGGCACCGCCCCGCCGAGCACTCCGGCGGCAATCACCAGGGCGGCAAGGCCTCTAACTATCGCCATGACAGCCTGCCGCGCTTAGCCACGCATATGCTGGCGGATAATCGACGCCATCTCTTCCGGCGAAGTGCCGTAGCGCAGCAGGGATGCGACATTGCCTTCGGGGTCGAGCAAATAGACAAACGAGGTGTGATCCATCAGGTAGTAGGAATAATCGGGATCGTCGACGCGTTTGTAGAATATACGATACGCGTCGGCGACTTGCTTGATCGCTTCCGGCGACCCGGTCAATCCGATCAGACGCTCGTGGAACAGCGACACATATTGGGACAGAACCTCCGGCGTGTCGCGCTCCGGATCGATGGAAATCATCACTGGAGTAACCGCAACGGAATCGTCCCCCAATTCGTCGAGCGCCAAGGCGATGTCGCCAAGCTCGGTGGGGCAGACGTCAGGGCAAAAGGTGTAGCCGAAAAACACCAGCGTGAAGTTGCCGAGATAATCCTTCTCGGTGACTTGCTTGCCGGTATGGTCAGTCAGCGCAAACGGCCCCCCAATTTCTACGCTAGTAATTAATCCGCTCGCCGCCTTGGTGACGTCGTCGTTGCGAATGACCAGCCACTGCGCCAACCCAGCTCCCACTGCGATGACGAGGACGGCGAGGAGTATGCCAATGCGTGTCGATTTCTTCATGGACTGAGACTTAACGCCCTCTCGCGCCAACCAGCAATGTGTCGCACGGTCGCAGATTACTCACTTTTCCGTGGGTTTCTGCGGTTAATTCGTGAAGTATGCAACCCACTGAAAACCTTAGTATCATTGAATTATGGTCAATGATGGCCCAAATCCAGTCGTAAATCCGCCATAATAAGGCAGCACGGTGATCGTGGCCCGGAGGCACCGATATGCTGCAACAGTTTAATAAGGATATCCCGATGGCGCAGACAATAGCGTTGGTCGACGACGACCGTAACATTTTAACCTCGGTATCGATCGCCCTGGAAGCCGAGGGCTTTAAAGTCGACACCTATGCCGATGGCGACGAAGCGCTGCGCGGCCTCACCGCCCAGCCGGTCGATCTCGCGGTCTTGGATATCAAAATGCCGCGCATGGACGGCATGGAGCTATTGGGAAAATTGCGCAAAGACAATGCGGTGCCGGTCATCTTCCTGACCTCGAAGGACGATGAAATCGACGAGGTGATCGGCCTGCGCATGGGCGCCGACGACTACATCACCAAGCCGTTCTCACAACGCCTACTGATCGAACGCATCCGCGCGGTGCTGCGGCGCGGCGACGCCGACGCGCCGATCGAAGAAGGCGATGGCAAGGTCATCCGCCGAACCGGACTGGTCCTCGATCCCAACCGCCATCGCTGCATGTGGCGCGAGCGCGAAGTCGCCCTGACGGTAACCGAATTTTTGATCCTACAGGCATTGGCCCAACGGCCCGGCCATGTGAAGAGCCGCGACCAGTTGATGGACGCGGCCTATGGCGACAGCATCTATGTGGACGACCGCACCATCGACAGCCACATCAAACGCCTGCGGAAGAAGTTTAAGGAAGTCGATGTCGAGTTCGCCCAGATCGAAACCTTGTACGGCATCGGCTACCGCTACAAGGAAAGCTGAACCGACGCCGTTCTTTTGGGGGACTCAAGACACTGGACGCCCGAACTGGATACGAACACGACGCCACACCTGAGGCGCGCACGACCGAAGCACCGGTTCGTCGCCGAGACCGCACGCCCAAGGCGGGTCGGCGCAGGTTCCGGCGCCTGCGGTGGGCCCTGTTGTGGCTGGCGCAGCGGCGCGCCTCCACATCGCTCACCCGGCGTATCCTGGCAATTAACCTGCTGGTTCTGATCGTCCCCATCGGCAGCTTCTTCTTCCTTGATCAATATCAGCAAAGCCTGATCGATTCCGAAATCGCCGCCCTGCGGACCCAGGGCGAGGTGTTCGCCGGCGCCGTGGGGGCCGGTGCTGTGGGCGTTTCGCCGGGCATCGGTCAGCGGGTCGAACCGGTACGCGCGAACCTAATGCTGCGCCGGTTGACCGACCCGACAAACACGCGCGCGCGGCTGTTCGTGAACACCGGCGTGCTGGTCGCCGACACGCAATATCTAACCCTCTCGCGCGGCTTTGTGCAGGTGCAGGAATTGCCACCGCCGCTAAGCGAAATCGGCTTCGACGATTGGCTAGATGAAAAAATTTCCGCCGTGCTCAATTGGTTGCCAGGCAACAGCGAACTGCCGCTCTACGAAGAAACCAGCCCCTCGAATGCCAACAACTATGTCGAAGTTCAGCGGGCGCTGTTTGGCGAACAGGCCGCCGCCGTTCGGCGCCAGGAGGCTGGCGGCATGGTGATTTCGGTGGCGGTTCCGGTGCAACGCTATCGCCAAGTGGTTGGCGCGCTGATGCTGACGACCAGCGGCGTCGAGGTCGAAAAAGCCATGCGCGCCATTCGCCTGGATATTCTGCAGGTTTTTGCCATCGCCTTGGGCGTGACCATATTGCTGTCGCTCTATCTCGCCGGCACCATCGCGCGGCCGATCAACCGCCTCGCCGCCGCCGCCGAACGGGTGCGTACGGGCCGCGGCCGCCACGCGGTGATTCCCGATTTCTCGGGTCGGCGCGACGAAATCGGCGAACTCAGCCGCGATCTGCGCGGCATGACCGAAGCCCTGTGGCAGCGCATGGACGCCATCGAGAGGTTCGCCGCCGATGTCGCCCACGAGATTAAAAACCCGCTGACCTCGTTGCGCAGCGCCGTCGAAACCGTCGCCCGGGTCGATGACCCGGAACAGCAGAAGCGGCTAATGTCGATTATCGTCGATGATGTACACCGGCTCGACCGGTTGATCAGCGATATATCCGATGCGTCGCGCCTCGATGCAGAACTCAGCCGCGATGTGCCGACGCCGATCGATGTGCGCCAGGTTCTGGGGGCGCTCACCGACATCGAACGCAGCGTGGCCTCGGACAACCGATCTTCCATCGACTGGCACTTGGAAGCCGATACCGATTTGACGGTTTGCGCGTCGGAAAGCCGCCTCGGCCAAGTATTCCGCAACATCATCGCCAATGCCATATCGTTCAGTCCGACCGAAAAGAATATTACCGTGCGGGCCGAACGGGTCCGCAAACGCGAGGGCGACGTTGTCACCGTATCGGTCGAGGATGACGGGCCCGGCATCCCACCAGAGAACCTGGAATCGATTTTCGAACGGTTTTATTCCGACCGTCCGATCGAAGGCCCCGACGGCAAGGGCGAGAAGTTCGGCACCCATTCCGGCCTGGGGTTGAGTATTTCACGCCAAATCGTCGAAGCCGCGGACGGCCGCATCTGGGCCGAAAACCGCCGCAACGGCGACGGCGTGATCTGCGGCGCCCGCTTCGTCGTCGAATTGCCCACCGGCGCCCGCGACTAGCCGCTCAAACTTCCGAAATATTTGTGCAAACCCACGCCTTCGATTAGCACGTGTCTGAGCCTGGCTGATTTGCCATAATCACCCCAACGCAGGCGCCGAGGCGCGCCAGCCAACCGCAACAAGCGCTGGAAAGGCGGAGACTATGCCAATCACCCGTGTTGAATCCTTAGTCTACGGCGTCACCGATATGGCGGCGGGCATTCGTTATTACGAGAATTGGGGGCTGGAAGCAGTCGAGCGCAGCGACAGCGGCGCTGTGTTCAGGACCCCGGCGGGACAAACCATCAGCCTGCGTCCGATCGACGATGCCACATTGCCGACAGCACCCGACGGTGAGCAATCTACGTTGCGCCAGACGGTGTGGGGCGTGGAGTCGGCCGATGATCTGGCGGCGCTGGCGGCCGAACTATCCACCGACCGCGAGGTGACCAGCGCGACCGACGGCAGCCTGAGCACGGTCGACGAAAGCGGCTTTTCAATCGGCTTCGCGGTGAGCCAACCAGCCACGGTCGAGGCCGCACCGCCGCTCGTGAATTTGAACGAGAATGCCCAGCGTCTAAATGAAACGGTGGCGTCGCTGCCTCAGGCGCGACCGCTGCGCCTGGGCCATGTGGTTTTTTATATCTCGCACGACGGTGCAGACCGGGCCGTATCGTTCTATCTCGACCGACTGGGGTTCCGCCTGTCCGATAGCACAATCGGCCGCGGTGATTTCATGCGCTGTGCCGGATCGCGCGACCACCATAATTTATTTCTACTGCGGCGCGACGGCAGCGCGGGGTTCAACCACGCCGCCTTCGAGGTGCGCGATTTCGATGAAATCATGATGGGCGGCGCGTGCATGAAAAGCCATGGCTGGCAGCCGGACACAACGCCGGGCCGCCACATTCTAGGCTCCAACCTCTATTGGTATTTCCGCAATCCAAGCGGCGGCAACACCGAATATTTCGCCGACATGGACTGCATGGACGACGATTGGGAACCGCGCATCTGGGAGAAAAGCCCGGGATTCGCCCTGTGGTCGATCGACGATCCCGATCAGCCGCCGGCGCCACCCCCCGCCAGCCTGTCGTGACGTCAACCGCCGTCGAGACAAGTGACGCCGACGCGGTCGCCGCGGCCGATGCGTTGGTGCCCGCGCTACAAGCGCGGGCCGCGGATACCGAGGCAGCGCGAATGGTGCCGGCGCAAAGTATCGCCGAGATGCGCAGCGCGGGATTGTTGCGCATGGGACAGCCGCGCCATCTCGGCGGCGGCGAATTGCCCCTCGACGAGTCGGTCGAGGCGATCTCACGCCTAGCCCGCGGCTGTGCGTCGAGCGCTTGGGTGGCCGGGGTCTACAACGATCACGCGATCACCATCGGCATGTTCGACCCGCGCGCGGCCGAGGACATTTGGGGCGACAATCCCGACGCCCTGGTCTCGGCCGGCTTCACCCCCTCGGGCGACATTGAACGCGACGAAGGTGGCTGGCGTCTCAGCGGTACCTGGAGTTGGTCGAGCGGATGCGACCATGCGGACTGGCTGATGGTGGTGGCGCTACTGCCGAAACCCGGCAACGACGGCGTGGTGCCCTCGTTCTGCCTGGTGCCCCGTGAGAATGTGCGCATCGACGATAATTGGCACGTCATGGGTCTGGCCGGCACTGGCTCGAAGACCCTGGTCATCCAGGATGCCTTCGTCCCCGACCACCACACCTTCTCCATGACCGAGACCAATGAAGGTTCGGCCAATCGCATCAAACAAAAACGCCCGCCGCTATTTTGCCTGCCACGCACCGGCTCGGTGCCGTTCATGCTGTCCGCCCCGGCGCTGGGAGTGGCGGAAAGCCTACTCGCGCTGCATATCGAAGATCTCAGCACCCACAGTCCGCGCGGCGTCAATGTTAGCGAATTCGCGACCATGCAGATGCATGTCTCCGAAGCTGCCGCGGAGATCGATAGCGCCAGGCTTCTCATGCTGCGCGACTGCCGCGAGGCGATGGCGGCGATGGCGGCAGGCCAACCGTTGACCATGGAGGAGCGCGCGCGCGGCCGCCGAGATCAGGCCTATATGGTCATGCTATGCCGGCGCGCCGTCGACCGGCTGTTTACCGCCGCCGGCGGCAACGGGATATTCCTCGACAATGAAATGCAGCGTAAATTTCGCGACGTTCATGCGATCAGTGGCCATTTGGCGCTGAACTGGGATGTCGCCGGCACCACCTACGGGCGGGTCGCCTTCGGCCTCGATCCGGCCACCCCGTTGATCTAGCGCCGTGGTGTCCCGGGCACATCGAATTCTCATAACCGCCTTCTGGCTGTTCGGCGCGAGCCTGTGGCCCCTGCAAGCCAGCGCCCAAACAGCGGTCGATCTCGAGCTCGCCCTGGGTATCGACGTGTCGCGCAGTATCGATGCCGGCGAGGCGCGACTACAACGCCAAGGCTATATCAACGCGTTTCGCGATCCCGAACTTATTGAAGCCATCGAAACCGGCATCCTCGGGCGCATCGCTGTCGGCTATTACGAATGGGCCGGGTTCGGCCACGCCGACATCATCGTCGATTGGCGGGCCATCGATGGCGCGGCCAGCGCCAACGCCTTCGCCGATGCCTTGCAGCAGAATATCCCACTTTCGGCCAGCCGCACGTCGATTAGCGGCGCCATTGAATTCGCCCAACCCTGGTTCGACAATAACGGCTTCGACGGCACCCGCCGGGTGATCGATATCTCCGGCGACGGACCGAATAATTGGGGGTCGCTGGTCACCACCGCCCGCGACAATGCGGTGGCGGCGGGGATCACCATCAACGGGTTGCCGATCCTCGATCCCGGCGGCGGCCCGTTCTCGCGCTTTAATATCGCCAATCTCGATCTGTACTACCGCAACTGTGTGATCGGAGGCACCGGGGCTTTTCTGGTGGTGGCCGCCGATTTCAACGATTTTGCCCGCGCCGTGCGCCGCAAGCTGGTGCTTGAGATTGCCGGCTTGCAACCGCTACGAAGCCCGCCACCGATCGCCGGTCCAATCCGCGTGCAGAGCGACGCCCCGGCCCGCGTCGGCCCGCCATGCAACATCGGCGAAACCATGTGGCAGAATCGCGATGGGTTTTGAGACTGCCCCTTGCAATGGATGGGCGGCGTTCGATAGCTTCGGACGGATAACGGTCATACACATTGCTTGCGGTCTTATATAAGACTGGCTAAGTTCGCACGAATACACAAACACGCATCCAGCGGGCTCATGGGAAATCTAACGGCGCTCGTAAGGGTCGCGTAAAACGGGGATAGAGAGATGAAGCAGATTAATGTTGGGGTTATCGGCACCGGGTGGACCGGCGGCATTCGCGCAAACGCCTGCGCGCGCAGTCCACTGATCGACGAGTTGCATATCGCCGAAATCAACCCCGACCGGCTCGCCGAGGTGAAGGCCGAGACCAGCCCCAACTTCGCGACCACCGACTGGGAACAGCTTCTGACCAAGGACGAGCTCGACGCCATTGTCATTTCCGCGACGCCGGAATCGACCCATTACCCGATGATCAAGGCGGCCCTGGAAGCCGGCAAACACGTCTTCGTCGAAAAGCCAGTCTCGACCACCATCGCCGAAGCCGATGAAGTGATCGCGCTGGCCGAAGAGAAGAATTTGAAATTCACAGTTGGCTATTCACAGCGGTTCAAGCCGAAATTCGCCTATGTAAACAAGGCCTTAAAGGAAGGTCTGATCGGCGACCCGGTAACCTGCTTGATCAGCCGCAACGTCACCCGCGAGCTCGGCACCAAGATCACCGGGCGTTCGAAATTGTCGCCGGCGGCGATGGAAGCGACCCACGATCTGGACTTTCTGCTGTGGGCCCTGCAACCGCGCAAACCGGTGCGGGTTTACTCGCAAACGTCGGGCAAGTTGTTCAAGCGCAATAGCGAGACACCGGATCATCAATGGATCATGGTCACCATGGACGACGGCACGACGATCACCGTCGGCGCCGGCTGGATCCTGCCGATCGGCTATCCCAACTATTCGCAATGCTGGATCGAAGTGGTCGGCACCGACGGCGCCTTGACCATCGACGACACCCATAAGGAAGTGCAGTTCAACACCACCGAACACGGCATTCGCTATCCCATGTCGTCGATGCCCGGTGAGCCGGTCGACCATGTGTTCGCCGGCCCGATGGCCGACGAGACCATCCACTTCGTCGAAGCGGTGGTCTACGACCGGCCGGTGATGGTGAAGCCGGACGAAGCCCGGCTGGTGATGGATGTTTATACCGCGGCCGACCTGTCCGACGAGTTGGGCGAGCCGGTCACATTGCCGCGCAACGACCCGTCGGCAGCGATGGCGGCGAAGTAAACGAACAAGCGGCTGCCATAAGGCGGCCGCGCAGAGAGGTTAGGGTGGGAATGTCTGATACCGGTGACCAACCGGCGTCACGCGGCGCGATTAACTTCAACACCGTGTTCGGCATCATCGGTATCGTCGTCGGGATCGCCCTGTTCATCATCACACCCGACCAGGTCGAACGGCCGCGACTACTGTTCGGTCAAAAACCGTCGGGCCTCGATCCAGACTTTTTCCCGCGCCTGGTTGCCATCCTTTTTGTCATCACCGGGGGGTGGCTCATCTGGCGCGCGCGGGTGCTGGTCGAGGAAAACCGTATCCGCAACCTCGACAGCGAGGCCATCGTCAATGTGATCGTGACCCTGCTCGGCTTTCTGATTATGGCGCTGGTCATGCCCTGGCTGGGCTTTGTGATTTCCTCGATCATTCTACTCGCCGTTTTGTCGACATTTTACGGCAACCGTAATCTCCTCGCCGGCGCTGCGGTCAGCATCGGTGTGCCGCTGATTTTCTACAATATTTTGCGGGTGTGGCTGCAAGTGGTGCTGCCGCAAAACCCGTTCTTTCCCAACATATTGTGGTTCTAGACATGCCCCGGCGGGCACGCGCGTAAGGGCGAATAAGCGATGGAAGTATTATTTGGTGCGATGATCGAAGGCGCCGGGATTTTGTTTAATCCCGAAACCCTGTTCATCACCATCCTTTACATGACCGGCGGTTTGCTTCTCGGCATGTTCGTGGGCGCACTGCCGGGGCTGACGACTTTGACGGCGATGGCCATCTTGCTACCCATCGTGTTTTTCCTGCCGCCGATATTTGGCATCCCCTTCCTGCTGGGAATTTATAAAGGCGGCATCTATGGCGGCAGTATACCGGCGATTCTGGTCTCTATGCCAGGCACCGGCGCCGCCGTGGCGACGACATTCGATGGCCCGGCGCTCACCCGAAAAGGCAAGGGGCGCAAGGCGCTGGAGGTGGCGCTGTTCTCGTCGGTCGCCGGCGATTTCACCAGCGATATTTTCACCATTTTCGCCATTGTGCCCATTGCCCTGATCGCGCTGAAAATCGGCCCGCCGGAACTTGGCGCGGTGTTATTTCTCAGTCTGATCGTGATTTCGGCGACCGGCTCTGGCGCCTTCGTCAAAGGCCTCTTGGTGATGGTGCTGGGCCTGTTCATTGCCATGATCGGCCAGGACCCGATCGGCGCCTTGTCGCGCTTCACCTTTGGCGTGTTCGAGCTGCGCTCGGGCATCAGCCTGCTACCCATGCTGATCGGCTTGTTCGCTCTGTCGGAACTGCTTCTCAACATCGAGAAGAAAGCTTCCGCCTATATCGACGCCAAGTTGAAGGTGCGCGAAGGCGAGCGCCTCACCTGGGCCGAGTTCCGCTCCTGCGGTCGCACCATCATGCGCTCGACGGTGATCGGCACCTCGATCGGCATCATCCCCGGCGTCGGCCAGGTGGTGGCCGCCTTTGTCGGCTACGCGGCGGCCAAGAACGCCTCGAAACACCCGGAAAAATTCGGCAAGGGAGAGCTCGAGGGCGTCGCGGCGGCGGAAGCGGCGAATAACGCGGTTAATGGCCCAACTTTGGTGCCCATGCTGACCTTTGGCATTCCCGGCGACAACATCACGGCGATCTTGCTGGGCGCGTTTATCGCGGTCGGCATGCGGCCCGGCCCGCAATTGATGGCCGAGCAAGGTCCGCAAGTCTTTGCTATTTTGCTGGCCATGGTGCTGGCCAATGTACTGTTCCTGGTCGTCGGCTATTTATCCATTCCGGCATTCGCGCGGGTCGTGCGCATTCCTAAATCATTGCTCATGCCGCTGACGATTATGTTCGCCTTCGCCGGCGTGTTCGCAGTGCGTAACAACCCGACCGATCTTTATGTTTTGGCGTTTTTCGGCGGCGTCGGCTACGTCCTGCGGAAATTCCACTTCGATGTCGCCCCGCTCGCCATGGCCTTTATTCTGGGCCCTGAGATTGAGCGGGCACTAAGCCAGACACTTAGTCTGTCGAAGGGCGATATCTTCGGCTACATCATGTTCGAACGGCCAATAACCGTTGTTATTCTGGTCTTAACGCCGGTCATCGCCTGGTATTTATGGCGACGATCGACAAAGTTGCGACGGGAGAGCCTGGGGATGGCAAACCAAGAGGAATAAGGCGGCCACACCCTCGTTCCTTGACAATCGCACGGTGCAGTGGTGTCGTTGTATAAGTCTTATAGAAGAGTAAGGGTTGATCGGCACTGACGATAAGAATCCAGCGGTCGACTATTGATTTGAAGCGCAACTTAACGGGAGGAATCCATGCGCATAAACCTGATGAAGATGGTATCGACGGCTGCGTTGATGTTCGGTGTGAGCATCGGCGGTGCGGCCGCACAGGACTTTCCCACCAAACCGATCACCTTAATCCTGCCCATGGGTGCGGGCGGGTCTCACGATTTGAACTCACGCGTGTTCACGTCGATCATTCCGCAATATATCGATCAGGCGATGATCGTGAAGCTGATGCCGGGCGCCAGCGGCCAGACCGGTACCGCCGCGGCGGCAACGGCGCCAGCCGACGGTTATACGCTGCTGTTCAGCCACAATTATTTCGATCAACTACAGCAGCATGTCAAAGATTTGCCCTACGACACGACGAAGGATTTCGTCACCGTCGCGCGGCTCAATTCGGCACGTTTTTGCCTGATCGTACTCGCCGATTCGCCGCACAAAACGATCGAGGGCTTGTTCGATTTCGGCCGCGCCAATCCCGGCAAGCTTGAATTCGCACATTCCGGCCAGTGGGGTGCGGGTATGGTTCCCGGCGCGCGATTGCTGCAATGGGCCCAGGTTAACGCCAACATGACGCCGTATCGCGGTGGCGGCCCCTCGCTGCGCGCGCTACTCGCCGGCGACGCGGACTTCACCGTGCAGTTGCCGTCAACCATTGCCGGACAGGGCGACAAGGTGCGCACATTGGCGTGCGTGAACGACGAGCCGGTTGTCGGCAGCCCGCCAACGTTCAAGTCGATTGGTTTCCCCACCGAACTCGGCGAAATGCATCGCATCATTATGGCGCCGCGCGGCATCCCCGCCGACCGTCTTGCCTTGCTGCGTGAGGCCTTTGCCAAGATGCAAGAAGACAAGACCTACAAGCGCATGATGAAGCGCCTGGGTGAGGATACCAACCTCATGGACGGTGCGGATTATGAAAAGCTCCGGCCCGTTCAAAGCGGTACCTATAAGGAATTGGTCGATAGTATGACCAAGGGCTAATCGCCGCAAAATTTGTTAAGCTAATAGGCGGTAGTCCCCGACGGGATTGCCGCCTATCTTTTTGCGAAACCAAAAAAAATCTCGGGGGGAGAGCTAGAAAATGGATCAGGCAATTTGGGCGACGTGGTACGACTTGCCCGAGGACGGGCGCGACGAATATCTCGATTGGCTGCACAGCGACTATTTACCCCAAATTCAGTCAAAACCCGGGATCGCCTGGGCGGCGCACTATCAAGACACTGTCGGTGGGGCTGACATGAAACGGGTGCGCGAGCATTTCCCCAAATCCGAAGGCATGGAAGGCGTCGGCACCGGCACCCAGTTCCTCATGCTGGCCGGCGCCGCAGAACCCTGGACCTTGGTCGCACCCAGCGTGGTCGACGAACAAGCGGCGCTGACCGGCACAGCACGGAAAATGCTCGATCTGCGCCAAGGTGTGCGGCCGTGCATTTTCTCGGTGTTCGCGCGCGTCGACGGACCGGAAATGGCCCTGCGGCCGGCGGGCACCACGCCGGGACCTGCCATCCAGATGGGCAGCTTTCGCACCGCGAAGCTGGAAAACGAGTTCGATGTCGGCCCCTGGTACGCGCAGTACCGCCTGCCAGCCATGGCCAAAATGTCCGGCTGCATTGCCGCCCGGGTGATGCTGTCGGTCGCCGGCTGGGCGAAATATTCCGTACTCTACGAATTTACCTCGCTCGAGGCGCGGCTGGAGCATTTCGAAATCGGCCATGAGGCGGAAGCGTTGGACGAGGACGAATGGTCAGGCCGGCTGGTGCGCTACACCATGCACACCCCCGGATCGCCGACCGTCGGTCAACGGATTTGGCCACCGGTCGACTAGGGGTCTAATTTGGCCAGCATCGACATTCGCTTCGGCGGCTATCAGGGCGCATTCTCGGTCCATAACCGGGCGGCCACGGTCTTCGGCGATACATTAGCGCAAACCCTGGGCGACGATCTTGCCTTCGCGCTCACCCCCGACATCACCGCCCAGGGGCACAACGCGGTCGATCTACTCGACATGGTCGCCACCGGCGAGATGACATTTTGTTATTTCGCCTCAAGCTATCTGGCCGACCGGGTACCCGAATTTGCCCTGCTCGATCTGCCCTTCGCCATTCGCGACCGGGCGCAGGCTTACGCCATGCTCGATGGGCCTTTGTGCCACTATCTCGGCGACAGGATCGACGAGGTCGCCGGGTTTCGCGTGGCCGCCTGGTGGGACAATGCGTTCCGCCACCTGTCGAATAGCGTGCGCCCGATCCGCCATCCGCATGACTGCGCCGGCTTGAAAATCCGCACCCTGAAAAGCGATCTCTATATGCAGTCCTTCGCCGCGTTGGGGTTCGAGCCGGTGTTCTACGACGTCAAGGATCTGGTACCGTCGGTGGCGTCGGGCGCCGTCGACGCGCAGGAAAACGCCATTACCAACACCTATAATATGGGCGTCCACAACCACCATCGCTGGATCACGCTGAGCGGCCATTTCTTCGGGCCGGCCGTGGTCCTGTGCCACAAGCAGACCTATGACGGCTGGCCGGCGGAGGTGCGCACGGCGGTCGATGCGGCGCTGGCGACCGCAACCGCGGCGCAACGCGACTTCGCGGCGGCCGAAGAGGCGGCGGTGATCGAGAAATTCGACCCCGCCCAAAACGAGGTCATCACCTTGACCGAGGACGAGCGGGCGGAATTCGCCGCCGCGGTGCAGCCGGTCGTCGAAGCCACCGTCGGCCGCTTCCGCAACGAGTTGTTTGAGTTTCTGCCGGGTTGATGCGGAAATTAGTTCGCTCGATTGAGCCGGCGATAAGCCCCTCTCCCCATGGGAGAGGGGTCGGGGTGAGGGGAAATAAGTCCACCGCCATCGAATTCACAACGCATCGAACCCGTTCAATCAGAGACGCCTAGTTGTCCCCTCACCCGGTTCGCTATCGCTCACTACCCTCTCCCGGGGGGAGAGGGTCTGGATCTACTCCTCGCCCCTGATGGCGTCGAACTCGGGATAGAGCAGGCTGTAATCCTTTTCCGCCATGCCGCGGTCGATGGCGTGGCCGAGAAAATTCAGCGTTTCCTTGGCATAGCGCGCGTCGATGTCCATGGATTCGGCGAAGCGCACCGCCATGCCGAGATCCTTGTTGAGATTGTAGACCCGCGAGCGGGCGTCCCATTTCTCCGACAGGATATGCTTGGGGAAGCGGAATTCGCTGGAATAGCTGCGGGCGTTGGAATTGTTGAACACTTCGACCATGTCAGCCAGAGCAATGCCGGCACCCTCGGCCATGCGGCCGGCCTCGCAATTGGTTAAGAAGATCGTGTGCACCACCATATTATGGATCAGCTTCATGGCATGGCCGGCGCCACTGTCACCAAGATAGTAGATGTTGCCCGCGACCGCCTCGAGGATCGGTTTGGATTTCTCAAATGCCGCCTTATCGCCGCCGATCATCAGGGTGAGCGTGCCCGCATCGGCGCCGGTGGCGCCGCCGCTCATCGCCGCGTCAAGATAGTCGACCCCGGCTTCGGCTGCTTCCGCCGCGACCCGCCTGGTGTCATCGGGAAACGAAGTGGTGAGATCGAAGACCACGGTGCCGGGCGCGGACTTGGCCAATACGCCGTCTTGGCCATTGAGGGTCGCTTCGATTTCCGGGGTCGCCGGCACAACGTAGAGGATAGTCGCACCGTGGGCGGCCATCTCGCCCGGGGTCATGAGACTGGCATTCTCACTGTCGCGGAACGGCGCCATCGCGTCGTCGGACACATCCCACACGCCGGTTTGGATACCGGCCTTGACGAGATTCCGGGCGACCCCGCCACCCATATTACCCAGACCGACAACGCCCGCTTGTGCTTTGGTCATGTTGAATACTCCCCCTCATGTGAGCTTTTTTAATTGGTTCCAGACGGCGAAATCGACGTTCCCGTTAGACGTTATCCACGCTCGGCGACATAGGTGTGTTGATTGGTGTTACACCGGCTGACCCGCCATTCGACAGGTCGCCCGTCAAGCGACAGGGATATGCGGTCGATCTCCAACAGAGGCGCGCCGGGCGCGAGGCTGAGCATTTCCGCTTCTTCCGGCGTCGCGGAAACGGCGCGCACACTCTCTTGGGCCTTGGTGATAGTGATGCCGTATTCGCCTTGATAGAAGCGATAGAGGTTTTCCGGCAATTTCACATCGCCGCCCAAATTCGGAAACAGCGACCGCGACACCGTCACCCGATCGACGATGGTGGGTTCACCATGCAACGAGCGCACCCGCTGGACGGTGATGATTTCAGCCCCCACCGCAAGATCGAGACGCTCGCACTCTTCGGGCGTGGCCTTGCGGTGCGCACACGAACTCACTTCGCTCACCGGCATGGTGCGCGAGCCGTCTTCGCCGACAAGGTTGAAGAACAGGAACAGGGCGCGCCGTTCGGTATGCTCGGAAACGAAGGTGCCCCGGCCCTGCCGGCGCACCAGCAGGTTTTCCGCCACCATGTCGTTGAGCGCCTTACGTACGGTGCCCTGACTGACGCCGAGTTCGGCGGCGAGTTGCATCTCGCTGGGTAGCGCCTCGCCCGGGTTCCAATAATTGTCGATCAGCCGTTGGCGAATGATTTCTTCGACTTGCGCATAGAGCGGGATCGCCGCGCCGGACGCGCGCTTGCCGGCGGTGATCTTTCTGTTCGCGGCTTTGGCCATCGTGCGTGTGCCTTATCGGCTTATTGGTAATACTCGTCGAGATCGAGGGGTAGTTTCAATTCTTCGCCACGCGCCGAGGATAGGTCCATGGCCATGGTCAGCAACAAGTTCTTATGTCCTTCGGCGGCCGTCGCGTGAGGCGTTCGCATGCCAGTGTAGAGGCGCTGGAACCACGAATTGGTCTCTTCGCGCATCGGCCCCCAGAACTGGCCGTCATACATGTCACCGGCGGGATAAGAGGTCAGAAAATCCACATGGCGCTGATATTCCGGGGTGAACCCATCGGGCACATAGCCGCCGCCCTGCGGCACTTCCGTCGCTAGAATCAGATCGCGGTGGGTGTCTTCGATATCGATCACCCCCTTATTGCCGATGATGCCAATTTCCAGACCATAAACCGCCCCCGGCCACACCACCGGCGCGGCCCAGCTGATGTTCATGGAGAACATGGTGCCGTCATCCATCATGAACAGACCGAAGGTTGAATCCTTGGTGCCATATTGGGACAGCGCCAGATCGTTGGAGCGGGCGTAGATCGAGACCGGCGATTTGCCCTCCATCAGCCACATGGACATATCCAGCGCGTGGGTGCCGGAGACCACCATCGGGGTCAGGTTTTCGCGCTGATTGGTGCGCTGCACGGTGGCGATAGGGACCATACGGTTCATAATCGCCCTGGTGACCACGCCGGTCACTTGGCCGATTTGCCCAGTATTGAGGCGCTCCTTAATCGCCAGAAAACGCCGCCGGAAACGGTTCGTATAGCCGATCACCGCATCGACGCCGGCGGCCTCGATAGCGTCGAGAACCCGCTGGGATTCCTTCACATCAGTGGCCAGCGGCTTTTCGATGAACAGCTTATGTCCCTGTTCGACGGCCGCCAGGGTCGGCATCATATGGTGGTTCTCGTCGGTCGAAATGATGACCGCGTTGACCTCCGGCCGCTTGACCAGCTCTTCGTAATTGGTGGTGAAGAAATCGGCGCCGGTATCTTCGGCGAGTTTCTTGCCGAGATCTTCTTTGATGTCGCACAGGCCGAGCCAGCCGACACCAGGATAGTCGCGCGCGATCTCCGCGCGGATGCGCCCGATGGTGCCGCAGCCAATTATCGCCAGCCCAATTTCGTTACGTTCGCCCGCCATGTTCTCTCCACTGCTCCCTGATCCCCGTGATGGCACGGAGTTGTTGTCGATGCCGCCTGCTCTACACGCGTGGCCGGATCGTATCGAGTCTTATATAAGTCAGCAACAAATCGTACGCTACCGCCGTCGATTAGTGTTGACGACGGGACAAATTCGGTAGGATACGCTAACGCATCATTCGCGGCCGCCGGTTTGGCGGCCTGGTCACGCGCCTTGGGACAACCGGGGCCAAATTTTTGGGGGGAATTGCATTATGTACTCGGTCGATATCCACGCTCATTTTTTTACCCGCGGCTATGTCGAGGTGCTGGAAAAGCACGGACATGTTGTCGGCTGGTCGGTGGAGAACGGTAGCGATGGATCGGTGACGATGATCCCGCCGAAGGGCAAGCGCAGAATCGGCCCGCTCGATGCCAGCTATTTCGATATCGATGCGCGCCTTGAGGGGTTGGAGCGCCAGGAGACCAATCTCCACGCGCTGTCGCTGACCAACCCGATGTGTCACTTCGCCGATGACAGTCTCAACCTCGATCTGGCGCAGGCCTATAACGACGGCACGGCGGAATTTCACGTCGCCCATCCGGACCGGTTCGTCGGCCTGATCACCCTGCCGATGCTCAACGCCGACGATGCGGTGGCCGAGTTGGAGCGGGCAGTGAAACTGCCCGGCGCGCGCGGCGTCTATATGGGCACCAACGTGGCCGGTCATAACCTGTCCGAGCCGCGCTTCGAGGCGATCTTCGACAAGGTCGCGGAACTAAAGTTGCCGATCTTCCTGCACCCGTCGAACGTGCTCGGCGCCGACCGGCTGACCGACTATCACACCATCAACACCATCGGAAATCCGACGGATACCGCGGTCGCCGCGACCTTCCTGATCTTCGGCGGCATCCTCGACAGGCATCCCAACCTCGAGGTCAACCTGCCTCATGCCGGCGGCACCTTCCCGATTCTGATCGGGCGTATCGACCATGCCTGGACCAAGCGCGCGGAAACGCGGCATCTGCAGGACGCACCGTCGACCTATCTGCGGCGCTTTACCTACGACACGATCGGCCACGCCAACTTCGTCATGAAGTATCTGACAGACTTGGTTGGCGCCGACCGGGTATTGCTGGGCAGCGACTACTGTTTCGACATGGGCCACGAGAAACCCGTGCAAAACGTCATGGGGTATGACTGGCTGAGCGACGACGAGAAACGCGGCATCATCGGCGGCAACGCGTGCCGTATCCTGGGCATGGAAATGCCCGCGGACGCCGGCTAACCAGCCATGAACGACAGCGCGACAGGCAGCCTGGCGGATCGGGTGATCTTGGTCACCGGCATGTCGGGCGCGGGACGGACGGCGGCCCTCAAAGTATTGGAGGACCTGGGCAGCGAGGCGGTCGATAATCTGCCGCTACGTCTAATGGCGACCTTGGTCGGCCAGGGGCCGGCGGCTGGTCGCGGCCTGGCCGTCGGCATCGACATCCGCACCCGCGATTTCGACGCCGACGCGTTCGCCGATACCGTGGCTCAACTGCGCCAGCAGACCTCAATCCCGATCGATATACTGTTCCTCGATTGCGATTCAGACGTGCTACGCCGGCGTTACACCGAGACCCGCCGGGTGCATCCGATGGCCAGCGACCGGCCCTTGACCGACGGCATCATCGCCGAACGCGCGCTGTTGGCGCCGTTGCGCGAGGCCGCCGACATCGTCATCGACACCAGCCATACCAATATTCATGAATTTGCGCATATCCTGCACAGCCAGCTGGCCAACGCTTCAACGGCAACGCCCCATCTGCAAGTTATCTCATTTGCCTACCGCAACGGCGTACCACGCGACGCCGATCTGGTATTTGACGCCCGGTTTCTGCGCAACCCCCACTACGACTCGGACTTGCGCGCCCTGACTGGCCGCGACCCGGCGGTCGGCGCCTATGTCGAGGACGATGACGACTTCGCGGCGTTTTTCACCGGCGTGACCGATCTTCTGGGGTTGCTGCTGCCGCGTTTCCAAGAAGAAGGTAAAAGCTACCTGACAATTGCCGTCGGCTGCACCGGCGGGCGTCACCGCTCGGTTTTTATTGCCGAGAAACTGGGTGCCTGGCTAGGTAAGCGCGCCTCGCAAGTCGATGTGCGCCATCGCGAGTTGCGTGACGATACGCCCTGATCGGATTGCGGCCCGCTACCTATAGCGCTTCGGCCAATGGCCCCCCCCGCGCTGGTTAGCGTCGGGTTCGATGCGACTTCGTTCGAGCACTTCAAAAACGGAATATATTGCTCAAGATAACCACCGATCCGTTGTTATCGACCGGTGTCGTCGTGCCATTGATATTGGCGGCCTCGACAAAGTTGACCGATAGGGCGACCTGCCATCCGGGGGCGGCATTGAACGAGCCATCGACGGAAACAACGTCAACAGTCGTGTCGCCGCCCCGGCCGGCTGGTTGGCCTTTCGTGCTCGAAAAGTAGCCCAAACTGACGCCCCACGGACCATGGCGATAGGCTGCCGCGGCGTTCCAATGGGCGCCCGCATCAGCGCCGGCCGCAATATCCATCGCGCTGAGACCTTTATGACCCAGGTCGACATAACCAGCGCCAACGGCAAAGCCCCAAAACTTTGCGGTGCCGCCGATCGCCACCGTTTCCACATCACCGGGAGTTTCTGCGCCGGTCGCGTCCTCGTCGTCGCCAAACTCCCCGACCAGGCTGAGCAGAAGCGAGACGCCATCACGCTTGGTTGCGTAGTTCAAACCCACGCTCACCACATTTTCGAAATCGCCATCATTATCGGTCTCGGCAAAACTCGCGCCATTGGCGCCGCTATCCGGCGCGAAGGAGGCTCCCAACTGCAGCCCCTCGAAGCGTGGGGTGAAATAAATAATTTTCGAGGCATCGCCGGTTTGACTCAGCACTGGGGTGGCGACAGCGCCCCCGGCGCCAAATTTGAAAAAATCGGCCACGTCGCCGCTAAACCCGACCCGGCCGACCATCACATTGTCGGCCTCGACATGCATGCGCACCGCCGCATCGTCCTGGTCTCCCAACTCGACGCGGCCCCACGCGGTGTTGAGAAACGCAAAGGCTTCGTCGGCGTTGGTGCTGCTGCTGGTGTTAGTCAGCAATTCCAGCCGCAGGCCATATTGCACGCCTGCCCCAGTCTTCGCCGCCGCATCGAGTTTAACCGTCGCCGAATCGACCTTGAGCGCATAGCCGCGCCCAAAGCCCGATCTGAAACCCTGGTCGACCACGGCGGCATTGACGCGATAAGACCCACTTAATTTGACAGACAGATCATCGCCCCGCGCAAGCGGTCCGGCCGCTGCCGGGTCGGTCGCGGCAACCACGCCAGCCAGGATTGTCGTGCCCAACCAATAGGACTTTCCGATCATCGACATAAGGCTCCTACCATCTTGCCGATCATCGCGCCCAAGGCTTAACCGAGCGTTTCCGCGCGCGGGATAAATAGCTAATCAAATTAATTCGCCGCCAACAACCGTTGCGGCGGCCTAGGCCGCTCCGACAAGAAATTGTGTAGCGCGGATCGTCCTATTGTCGCTTTGCAGCCGGTCTGTTAAGACGCCGTCGAAATCGAATCATCAACGCCAGCACGGGTTCTGGCGCACTAATACCGAAACTGATTCGATCTAACCTTCTCAGGAGTTCATGGATGACCGCCGTTGCCGATGCCGCCACGGGTGGCGATTACAAGGTTGCCGATTTTTCCCTCGCCGAATGGGGCCGTAAGGAAACCAACATTGCGGAAACCGAAATGCCGGGCCTGATGGCGCTGCGCGAGGAATACGGCGAATCCAAGCCCCTGGCCGGCACCCGGATCGCCGGTTGCTTACATATGACCATCCAAACCGCCGTGCTCATCGAGACCCTTATCGCGTTGGGCGCCGAAGTCCGCTGGTCGTCGTGCAATATATTTTCCACCCAAGACCAGGCCGCGGCGGCCATGGCCGCGGTCGGCGTGCCGGTCTTCGCCTGGAAGGGTATGAGCGATGAAGAGTTCTGGTGGTGCATCGACCAAACCATCGAGGGTCCGAACGGCTGGCGACCGAACATGATCCTCGACGATGGCGGCGATTTGACCGCCGTCATGCACGAGAAATACCCCGAGCTTCTGGCCGATGTACGGGGCCTGAGCGAGGAAACCACCACCGGGGTGCACCGCCTGATCGAGATGGCGGCTGAAGGTTCCCTGAAGGTGCCCGCCTTCAACGTCAACGACAGCGTGACCAAATCGAAATTCGACAATCTGTATGGCTGCCGCGAGAGCCTGGTCGACGGCATTCGCCGGGCCACCGACGTCATGATGTCGGGCAAGGTTGCGACTGTCGCGGGTTTTGGCGATGTCGGCAAGGGTTCGGCGGCGAGCCTGCGTAACGCCGGTTGCCGGGTGATGGTGACCGAAGTCGACCCGATTTGCGCCCTGCAGGCCGCGATGGAGGGCTACGAGGTTGTGACCATGGAAGATGCCGCCCCCCAGGCCGACATCTTCGTGACCACCACGGGCAACGTCGATGTCATCACCCTCGACCACATGCGCGCCATGAAAGACCGCGCGATCGTGTGCAACATCGGCCATTTCGACACTGAAATTCAGGTCGATGCACTGCGTAATTTCAAATGGGACAACATCAAACCCCAGGTCGACGAGATCGAATTTCCCGACGGCAAGCGGATGATACTCCTGGCCGAAGGGCGGCTGGTTAACCTGGGTTGCGCAACCGGCCATCCGAGTTTTGTGATGAGCGCCTCATTCACCAATCAGGTGTTGGCGCAGATCGAGCTGTGGAACAACGCCGACGCCTACGAAAACCAAGTCTATGTGCTGCCCAAGCATCTCGATGAAAAGGTCGCGATGCTGCACTTGAAGAAGGTCGGCGCAACATTGACCCAGTTAACGCCGGAGCAAGCCGAATATATCCGCGTGCCCGAAACCGGCCCCTTCAAGCCCGAAGCCTATCGGTATTAGCCCGTAAGAGCGCTTGCGGCGCTGGTGACGCCTGCCTAGACTTTTGTCGGTCGCTCTACCGAGTCGTTTGAGTCGGCGGGGTGCCTCGAAACTAGGTCGAAGTCTCTGATTGTGACGATTCTGGACACAGTCCTGCTGCTAGCTGTCATCGCGGGGTGGCTTGTTGTAGCGATCATCCTATGGCGCCAGGCAACGGCAACGCGCGGCGCGGCGGCCGCACGCGAGCGGTTGATCGCCACATTAGCCAGTGTTCCCGGCGGGTATGTTTCATGGTTTTCCGGCAAAGAGGAGCCGATGTCCGAAGGGTCAGCAGCAATGCTGGGTGTCGACCCTGCAGCGGGCTATGCGGGATTGCGGGAGGTGTTCTCTGAGAGCGATCGGGCGTCACTCGACCAAAAGGTCGAGGCGCTACGCCAGCGCGGTGAAGAATTTTCGCTGACTCTGCTGAGCATCGATGCCGGTCGGGCACTGCAACTGAACGGGCGTCGGGCCCGCACAGCGCCGCTCGACGTGCTATGGGCAAGCGATGTAACCAGCGAAACGGCGACCCAATCGGACACCACGATACAGTTGACCGCCGCCGAAGTGGAACGCGACGGCTTGCGCGCCATGCTCGACGCGCTCCCCATCCCGGTATGGCGGCGCAGCAAGAATTTGAGCCTGTCCCAGGCAAACCGCGCCTATCGGGAGGCCGTGAGCCGCGACGCGCAAGATCCGAACGGACAACCGGCTGAACTGGTCGAAATCACAAGCGGCTTGGAGAACCAGTTGGCGAGCCTCGCCCAAGCGACCGGGGTGCCGCAATCGGAAAGCCGGCACACGGTGATCGCCGGCGAACGGCGGTTATTGGAATTCAACGAGACACCGAGCGACAGCATGGGCATCGTCGGCTACGCTACCGATTTCACCCAGCTTGAGGACATTCAAGAAGAACTTGCCAACCATATATCCGCCCATAGCGATGTGTTGGAGAATGTGGCCGCCGCCATCGCGATCTACGACGCCGAAACGCGGCTGAAATTCTATAACGCCGCCTATGCCCGCTTGTGGGACGCCGACACCGCCTGGCTCGATACCGAACCGACTGTGGGCGAGGAACTGGAAATTCTTCGCGAACGCCGGATGGTCACCGAAGAAGTCGATTTCCGGGCGTTCAAAGCGGAACAGATCAAACTGTTCACATCGCTGATCACGCCGACCGAGACTCTGATCCATTTGCCGGACGGCAAAACCTTGTTCAAACGCATATCGCCGCACCCGTTCGGCGTCCTCATGTTTACCTATGAGGACGTTACCGACCGGCTATCGCTGGAAGCCCAATACAATACGCTGATCGAAGTGCAGCGGCACACGCTGGACAATCTCTATGAAGGTGTCGCGTTGGTCGGCGCCGACGGCCGACTGAAACTATGTAATTCCGCCTATGGCCGACTGTGGGAGTTCTCGGCAGACGAACTTACCGGCGAGCCGCAGATGAGCGATCTGGTCGACAAGAGCCGCCATTTCTACGAAGAAAAAACCGACTGGGACGAGCAACGGCGGGGAATCGTCAGCGATATGATGTCGCGCGATCCAATCAGCGGCACGCGTTACCGCACCGACGGCACGGTGATCGAATATACCGGCGTGCCATTACCCGACGGTATGAAGTTGATGACCTATCTAGATGTCAGCGACCGCCATCAGGTGGAGCGCGCGCTGCGCGAACGCAACGAAGCGCTGGAGCAGGCCGACAGCCTGAAATCCGAGTTCGTTGCCAATATTTCCTACGAATTACGCACCCCGCTCAACTCGATCATTGGCTTCTCCGAGATGCTGGGCGGCGAGATGTTCGGGACCCTCAATGACCGGCAGACCGGCTATATCAGCGACATTTTACAGGCCAGCGGCTCTCTGCTCGAATTGATCGACGATCTGCTTGATCTGGCCACCATCGAAGCCGGTTACCTGGAACTCGAACCGGCGCTATTCGAAGGCCGCGCAATGATCGGCAACGTAGCGACCCTACACCGCGAACGCGCCCGCCGCGCGGAACTGAAATTGGTGCTCGATTGTCCGAAGGATGTCGGCCAGGTCCATGGCGATGAGCGCCGCCTGAAGCAGGTCATGTTCAACTTGGTCAGTAACGCCATCAAATTCACACCGGCGGGAGGCACCATCACGCTCGGTGCGCGGCGCGGCGACTCAGACTTCGTTTTCTATGTGAGCGACACCGGCGTGGGTATTCCGGAAGACGAGCAGGACCGCGTATTCGAAAAATTCGAACGCGGTAGCGGCGCGACCGGCCCGCAGAGCGGCACCGGCGCCGGGCTGGGGTTGAGCCTGGTGAAAAGCCTGATCGAGCTGCATGGCGGCGACGTGAAACTGGAGTCTTCGCCGGAGGCCGGAACCTCGGTTTATTGCCGCTTGCCGGCCGAACCCATGGAACCCATTGCCGCAACGGCCACCGCGGAATGACTCCGCCGGCCGGCGCGCCGCCGGCAACCCTGACCCGCGACCTCACCGATATCGCAGCTACCCAAGCGCTTGGCGCCACAATCTCCGGTCTGCTACGGGCCGGCGATGTGGTCGCGCTCTATGGCGAGCTGGGCGCCGGTAAAACCACGCTCGCTCGCGCACTCATAGCCGCACTCGGCCATACCGGCGAGGTGCCAAGCCCGACATTTACCTTGGTGCAAAGCTACGATCTATCGCCCGTCGCCGTATGGCATTTCGACCTCTATCGCATCGACGCCCCCGACGAGATCATCGAATTGGGTATCGAGGAGGCGCTGGCCGATGCCATTTCCCTCATCGAATGGCCGGAGCGCATGGCATCGCAGTTGCCACCGGATCGCTTGGATATCCTGCTGTCCTACACCGACAGCGAGGTCGGACGACGGGCCGCCTTAACCGGTCATGGGAATTGGGGTTCGCGATTGGCGGAGGCCAGTAATGTCCTCTGAACCCGCTGCCGTCTTCACCATCCCTGCCCATGTGCCCTTCGTCGATGCACTGGCCGCCGGGATAACCCACGATCATGCCAGCACCGACGACCCCCTGGCGCTGGCGCGGGTCCTCGTCCTGCTGCCGACGCGACGGGCTTGCCGCGCCTTGCAGGACGCCTTTTTACGCCAGAGCGGTGGCCGCGCACTGTTGCTGCCTCGCATGGTGCCGATCGGCGATGTCGATGAAGATGCGTTGCAGTTCGATCTCTTGGCCATGCAGACCCCCGATACCGAGCGTGATATTCCACCGGCGATCGGCGACATGCGCCGGCGCCTCATGCTGGCGCGTCTGGTTCAGGATAGCGCGGCCCAAACCGGTGAGGGCCAGTTGCCTGTCGATCAGGCGGTCCGGTTGGCGTCCGAGCTATCCAATTTACTCGACCAGGTGCAGACCGAACGTTTGGGTTTCGAACGACTCTCCGGACTGGTGCCGGAGGATTACGCGGAACATTGGCGGCTCACTCTGCAATTTCTGGAGGTGCTGACCGGCGCCTGGCCAGAATGCCTGGCCGCCGAGGGGGTTATCGATAGCGCTGAGCGGCGCAATATTCTGCTGGCGGCCCGCGCAGAACATTGGCAACGCAACCCGCCGCCAACGCCGGTGATCGCGGCGGGCAGTACCGGCAGTATTCCAGCAACAGCGGATCTTCTGGCTGTCGTGTCACGGTTGCCACTGGGTGCGGTCGTGCTGCCCGGCCTCGACCATGATCTCGACGAGGCTATTTGGGACCTGCTCGAACCCTCGCACCCGCAGTTCGGCCTCAAACACTTGCTCACCCGCCTCGGCTTGACCCGCAGCGACGTAGCCGACTGGCCCGGCATGCCGCTCGCCGACCGGCCGCAGCGCGCGCGGTCCAAACTGATCAGTGCCGCGCTGCGTCCCGCCCTGGCGACCGATAGCTGGGCCGAGATCGACGATATCGACCGCTCAGCGTTGACCGGTATCACCCGCCTCGACTGCGCCAGTTCCGACGAGGAAGCCGGCGCCATCGCGCTCATCATGCGCAACGTCTTGACCGATCGCGAGACCGGCCGCACCGCCGCACTGGTAACGCCGGATCGCGACCTGGCGCGGCGGGTCGCCGGCGCGCTGGCGCGCTGGGATGTGACGGTCGACGACAGCGGCGGGGTGCCCCTGGCGGAAACGCCGCCTGGCGTGTTTTTCCGCCTGATCGTCGACCTGATCGGCCAGGACGCGGCGCCGTTTCCCCTGTTGTCGGCCCTGAAACACCCCCTGGCCGCAGGTGGAATCGCGCCGGGCGTCTTTCGCGGGTTGGTGCGGGCGTTGGAGATCGCCGTCCTGCGCGGACCGCGGCTGGCGCCCGGTCTACCGGCGCTCGCCGAGGCCGTGCGTCGCGCGGCGGAGACCCGCGAGGACCAAGACCCTGAACTCCGCACCGCCGCCGACATGATCGACGCACTGGTGGACAACGCCCAGCCCTTTAGCGAATTACTCGCCGGCCCGGCCGGGCCGATTGGTGAGATCATCGACGCCCATGCCCGCTTCGCCGAGGCCCTGGCGGCGAGCGATGAGATGACCGGCGCCGGGCGCTTGTGGGGCGGTGACGCCGGCGAGAGCTTGGCGGCCTTCGTCACCGATTTAGCCGATGCCGGCCATGTCTTGAGTCCAGTGTCGGCAGCGCGCTATCCAGCGCTGCTCGAAGCGCTGCTCGCCGGGCGCACGGTACGCCCGCGCTATGGCAGCCATCCACGCCTGGCTATCCTGGGACCTCTCGAGGCGCGGTTGCAGCGCTACGACGTGATGATTTTGGGCGGCCTCAACGAAGGCAGCTGGCCGCCCGCGCTGGCCGCCGATCCGTGGATGAGCCGGCCGATGCGCGCCGATTTCGGCCTGCCGCAACCGGAACGGCGCACCGGCTTGAGCGCCCATGATTTCACCCAGGCGATGGGCGCGGCGGAGATTTATCTGACCCGCGCAAAACGGGTCGACGGATCGCCCACCGTCCCGGCGCGCTGGCTGACCCGGCTGGAATTCGCCGCCAAACCGCTGGGCCTGGATCCGGCTGAAATGATCGCGCGGGGCGACAAATGGCTGGCCTGGCACCGCGACCTCGCCCTCGCCACCCCCGATGGTGTGTCGATGCCGGATATCACCGACCGGGGACGGCCACGCCCTACGCCACCGGTCGCCGCCCGGCCGCGCCGCCTGTCGGTCACCGAAATCGAGACCTGGATGCGCGACCCCTACGCCATTTATGCGCGCCATATTCTCAAGCTGCGCGCCTTGCCGCCGATCGATCAAGCGCCCGACGCGGCCGACTACGGCTCGCTGATCCACAGCGTGCTCGACCGCTTCCTCAGCCAGTGCCCGGCGGGACCGCTGCCGGACGACGCACTGGCCCGGCTGCTCGATACCGGCGCGGAGATGCTAGCGCCGATCCGCACCCTGCCGGCGGTGTGGACCTTCTGGTGGCCACGGTTCCAGCGCATCGCCCAATGGTTCATCGACACCGAAACCGCGCGCCGTGCCACCATCGCGCAGACCTACACCGAAGTGCGCGGCCGGTTGGCCTTGACCGGCCCCCACGGCGCATTTGAGTTGGTGGCGCGCGCCGACCGGATCGACCGACTGAGCGATGGCGGCCTGGCGATCATCGATTTCAAGACCGGCGCGGTGCCCGGCGCCGCTGAGGTGGTCGCCGGCTTCGCGCCGCAACTGCCCCTGGAGGCGGCGATGGCGATCGCCGGCGGGTTCGACGAGATGGCTCCCGGCACGGTGGGCGGCCTGGAATATTGGCGACTCAGCGGGGGCCGGGTGGTCGGCGCGGTCTCATCGGTCGGCGGCGACGCCCCCGACGCGCTGGCGCGGCAGGCCGCGGATGGGCTGGCCCATCTTATAGAGACCTTCGACGACCCGGCAACGCCCTACGAAAGCCGACCCCGCGCCAACTGGGCGCCGCGCTATTCCGACTATGAGCATCTTGCCCGGGTCAAGGAATGGTCGGCACCCGGCGCCGATGGCGGAGAAGACGGATGAGCGTCGCCGCCGTTCCCGAACAACTCTACCAGTTGACCGAAGCCAACCAACGGCGGGCGGCGAACCCGCGGGCCAGCGCCTGGGTGGCGGCCTCGGCCGGTTCGGGCAAGACCAAGGTGTTGACCGACCGGGTTTTGAGCCTGTTGCTGGCGGGCGTAGCGCCCCAGCGCATTCTATGTCTGACCTTCACCAAAGCGGCGGCGGCGGAAATGGCCCAGCGCATCAACGATGAGTTGGGCAATTGGGCGATCGCCGAGGCCGACGATTTGGAACGGAAACTGGCGGCGCTGACCCGCGGCTCGGTCGATGCCGATCAATTGGCCCGGGCGCGCCGGCTATTCGCCCAAGTGCTCGACGTGCCCGATGGCATGAAAATCATGACCATCCACGCCTTTTGCCAATCGGTATTGCGGCGTTTCCCCATCGAGGCCGAGGTGGTGCCTCATTTCGCGGTGATGGACGAGCGCGATTCCAGCGAACTGCTGGAGGCCGTGCAACACGAATTGATGGTCCGCGCACAGACCGACGACGACGCGTTGGCCGACGCGGTCGCCGACATCACCAGCCGTATCCATGAGACTCGCTTTCCCGACCTGATGGCCGAACTGACCGCGTCGCGCGGACGCATCGCCGATCTGATCGCCCGCCATGGCGGCGTCGAACCGTTGATCACGGCCATTTACGGCGTGCTGGGACTGGCCGCCGGCGAGACCCAAGACGCCATTATCGCAGCCTCCTGCGACGCGGGATCGTTCGACGGAGACGGCCTGCGCCGCGCCGTGATCGCCTTGACCCAAGGCAGCGCCGCCGACCAGAGGCGGGCGGAGTCGATCGGGCTCTGGTTGTCAGAGGCGGATCGGCGCGCTTCTCTGTTCGAGAGCTATCGCGACGTCTTCTTGACCCGGCCGGGCGAGATTCGCAAATCGCTGATCACCAAACCGGCGCTGGCCACCGACCCCCAAGCCGGCGAATTTCTGGCCGCCGAGGCGGCGCGGATCCACGCCATCCGCGAGCGTCTGCGCAGCGCCAATGTCGCCCAGGCGACCGCGGTACTAATTCGCGTTGCCGACGCGCTGATCGATGCCTATACCCGCCATAAGTCGGCGCGCGCGCTGCTCGACTATGACGATCTGATTATTCGCACGCGCCAGCTGCTCGATGCCGAGGGCCGCGCCGCCTGGGTGCTGTTCAAGCTCGACGGCGGCATCGACCATATTTTGATCGACGAAGCGCAGGACACCAATCCCGACCAATGGCGGGTGGTCGCCGCCCTGGCCGACGAGTTCTTCGCCGGTATCGGCCGGCGCGACGAGGCCATCGACGACGCGCACCTGCCGACCCGCAGTGTGTTCGCGGTCGGCGACATCAAACAGTCGATTTACAGTTTCCAAGGCGCCCAGCCCCAGGCCTTCGAAGGCATGCGGCGCTATTTCAACAAGCGCGCGATCGATGCCGAACGGGGCTGGGAGGATGTGCGCCTGGATGTGTCGTTCCGCTCGACCGGCCCGGTGCTGCAGGCGGTCGACGCGGTGTTCGCGCAAGCGCCAGCGCGCACCGGCGTGGTCGAGGACAAAGACACGCTGCAGCATTTGCCGATCCGCGCGGCCACCGGCGGTTGTGTCGAGCTGTGGCCGCCCTTGACGCCGGTCGGCCCGCCCGAACCGGAACCCTGGAAACCACCGGTGGAACGGGTGTCCATCGCCGGCGCACGCGAACGCCTGGCCGGCTTGGTGGCCCGGCGTATCGCCTCTTGGATCGCTGAAGGTGAGATACTGGAGAGCCGGGGCCGGCCGGTCGAAGCGGCCGACATCATGGTCCTGGTGCGCCGGCGCGGGCCGTTCGTCGAAGCGCTGGTGCGCGCATTGAAGGATTTCAATGTCGCGGTCGCCGGCGTCGACCGCATGGTCTTGAACGAGCAACTGGCGGTGATGGACCTGCTAGCCCTGGGCGAGTTTCTGGTGTTGCCGGAAGACGACCTCACCCTGGCCACCGTGTTGAAAAGCCCGTTACTGGGCCTCAACGATGACGACCTGTTCGCCCTGGCCCACGGGCGCGACGGCAACCTGTGGCAGGCGCTGCGCAACCATGGCGGCGACGGGGGACGCTTCGGACAGGCCCATGATTATCTCACCCGATTGCTCGGCGAGGTTGATTTTCTGCGGCCCTACGAGCTCTACGCCCAACTGCTCAACCGCGGCGGCCGCGCGGCGATCCTGGCCCGCCTGGGCCCCGACGCCGCCGACCCGCTCGACGAGTTTCTGTCGCTGGCCTTGAGCTACGAGCGCACCAACACCCCCTCGCTACAGGGATTTCTCCACTGGATGGCGACCGGCCGGGCGGAAGTGAAACGCGACCTGGAACAAGCCGGCGGCGCGGTGCGGGTGATGACCGTGCATGGCGCAAAAGGGCTGCAGGCGCCGATCGTCATCCTGCCCGACACCATGCAGGTGCCGGTCGCCTCGCCCCATCTGCTATGGCCGGAGCCCGGCAACATCATGCTGTGGGCACCGCGCGCGGAAGACCGCGACGCGATGGCGAGCGCCGCGCAGGAGCAGGCGCGCCAATTGCAGGCCGAAGAATATCGCCGGCTGCTTTATGTGGCGATGACCCGCGCCGGCGACCGGCTCTATATCTGCGGCTGGGAGACCGCGCGCGGCGCGCCGGATGATTGCTGGTACCGGCTGGCGCAGAACGCCTTGGAGGGCGTTGCGAGGACCGTTGAAAGCCCGTTCCTGGCCGCCGACCCCGAGACCATCGACGCCAATGTCTTGCGCTTGGACTCGACCCAGCACGATGCACCCAAACCCGACGACGCCGCGCCGTCGCGCGCCGCCCCGCCACCCCTGCCCGGTTGGGCGCTGGAACCGGCGCCGCCGGAACCCAGCCCGTCGCGCCCCTTGGCGCCGTCGCGCAGCGAAGCGGACCCGCCGGTGCGCTCGCCGGTCGACGACGACGCCGATTTGAACCGGTTCAAGCGCGGCACGATCATTCACTATCTGATGCAATGGCTGCCGGAATTGCCACCCGAACATCGCGCGGCGGCGGCGCGCCACCATCTGGCGCGCCCGGCCCTGGAACTCTCCGAGGCGGCGCAGGCCCACTTGGCGGCCGAGACCCTGGCGGTGCTCGAAAACGACGCCTTCGCCGAGCTGTTTTCACCGGACAGCCTGGCCGAAGTGCCGATTTCCGGCGTGGTCAGCGCCGCCGACGGCCAGGCGCGGGTGGTGTCCGGCCAGATCGACCGGCTGCTGATCGCCAACGGCAAAGTGACCGTGGTGGATTATAAAACCAATCGGCCGCCACCGCAGACGCCGGACGGGGTGCAGCCAGTCTATCTGCGCCAATTGGCGGCCTATCGGGCGCTGTTAGCCGACGCCTATCCCGGTTTTGCGGTGAAATGCTACTTATTATGGACCGATGGCCCGCACCTGATGGAACTGCCCCCAGCCTTGCTGGACGCCCATTCCAACGCCGCTCCCACGCCGCTGTGAACGGAAATCGCAACCTGGTCGCTTGACCCATCCCAGGGTCGCACCTACCTTTCTCAGCGAACCGATGCTGCGCGCCCGAGTCGGCCGCCGCTATGCGAGAACAAGGACAACATCATGGCAAGCAAACCCATTTCCGACGATTCCTTCGAAGCCGACGTGCTGCAATCCGACAAGCCTGTGCTGGTGGACTTCTGGGCCGAATGGTGTGGCCCGTGTAAGCAGATTGGCCCGACCTTGGAAGAATTGTCAGACGACAAGGACGGCGAGTTGGTCGTCGCCAAGCTCAATATCGACGATAACCCGATGACCCCCTCGAAATACGGTGTGCGCGGAATCCCCACGCTGTTGCTGTTCAAGGACGGTCAGGTGGCCTCGATGAAAGTCGGCAGCCTACCGAAAAGCCAGATCTACGATTGGGTCGACTCGGTGCTCTAGACCGCGCCGCAATCGACGACCATTTGAAACACCCCGCCCCGCCGGCGGGGTTTTCTTTTGCCTGGCACCCGCTCACCCCCCCCCTTCCTGACGACGCAAGGCTCGCCACAGCCTATATGCCGCCGGTATAATCCAGCCCCATCGGAAGCGATCAACAATCAGGGGCGAGTGCCAAAAAATGAATAAGAAAATAGCCGTGCTCGCGACGGGCGCGAATGGCAGCTGCATTGCCGCCGATCTCACCCGGGCCGGGCTCGATGTCTCGATGATCGACCAGTGGGCGGAACATGTGGAGGCGATGCGGGCGAACGGCCTGACCATCACCACCAAGGACGATGAGTACAATACCGAGGTAAAGGCCTATCACCTGTCAGATGTCTGCACCCTGACCGAGAAATTCGACCTCGTGCTGCTCACCTCGAAGGCCTACGATTCGCGCTGGCTGACCGAGTTCATCAAACCATATCTGGCCGACGACGGGCTGGTGGTAGCGGTGCAGAACTGCATGACGGCGGAGATGATCGGCGAAATCGTCGGCCTTGAGCGCACCATCGGCTGCGTCATCGAATTGTCGTCGCAAATGTTCGAGCCCGGTGAAATCCGCCGCAACACGGTGCAAACCGGGACTTGGTTTGGGCTCGGCGCCTTCGACCCGGCCCATGCGGACCGCGTCGAGGAAGTCGCCGAGGTTTTGCGTCACGCCGGCAAAGTCGACATCACCGACGAGATCATTTCGGCCAAGTGGATGAAGCTGATCGTCAACGCCATGACCATGGCCTTGAAGGCCGTTCTCGGCACCACAAACGAGCAGGTCTTCAAGTTAGACGGCGCGCGCGAGCTGTTTCTGCGCTCCGGCGAGGAGGCCTTAACGGCCGGCCAGTTGCTCGGGTACAAAACCGTGCCGATCTTCGGGCTGAAGCCGGAAGATGTCGAGAACACCAACAATCTGCTCGAGACCTTGCTCGAAAAAATCACCCGCGATGTGGGTCCGACCGCGCTCAATACCGTACTGCAAGACCATATGAAGGGCCGCTACAGCGAGATCGACATGATCAACGGCCTGGTCGCCGACGAGAGCCATAAAAACGGCCGCGCCACCCCGGTCAGTGACGTTCTGATCGAGTTCACCCGCCGCATCCACGCCGGCGAGCTAGAACCCGATCAGGCCAATATCGAGCTAATTCGCCAGGAATTGAAGGGCTGAGGCCGGCGGCCATGGCCTTTCTCAACCATCGAGCTAGCGTCAGCGACGTTCCCCACCAGGGGAGCGTTTGATGGAGCGGCGTCTGGCAGCCATCCTGGCGATCGATATGGTTGGCTACAGCCGTTTGATGGGTGCCGACGAGAGCGGCACGATTACCCGCCAGAAAGTCCATCGCCAGACTTTCATCGACCCCGAGATCGCTCGCTTTACCGGCCGCATCGTCAAGACCACGGGGGACGGGCTGTTGGCCGAGTTCCCCAGCGTGGTCGACGCGGTGGACTGCGCCTTGGCCTTCCAATCGACCCTGGCTGCCGAAGAGCGGAACATCGCTGAAGAAACGCGCATACTCTATCGCGCCGGCATCAATTTGGGCGACATCGTCATCGACGGCGACGATATTTTGGGCGACGGCGTCAATGTCGCGGCACGCCTGGAATCGATTGCGCCGCCTGCCGGTCTCTGTATCTCGGACATGGTGCGGCAAAACCTGCGTGGCGCGGTGGGTGACAGCTTCGAGGATTTGGGCGAGCAAAGCCTGAAAAACATCGACCGCAAAGTGCGGGTCTGGCGTTGGCCGGCGAGCGCGGAAGACCAGGCCAATCCTCCACAGAACAAAACGGGAGCGCGCGAGGAGAGTTTGCCCTCGACGATCGCGGTCCTACCCTTCGAAACCTTATCCTCCGATCCCGATCACCACTTCTACGCCGAAGGCTTTGTCGAGGACATCGCCACGGCGATTTCTAAATTGGACGCGCTGCGGGTGATTTCCGGTGTAAGCGACGACAACGACGCAACGGCGCGTTATTTCATCAAAGGCAGCGTCCGGGTCGCCGGCGCACGGCTGCGCTGTAATGTTCAACTGATCGAAACCGCCGACAACCACCACCTTTGGTCGGAAAAATTCGATGGCGATGTGGATTCGATCTTCGATTTTCAAGACCACATCACCGATCAAGTGGTTTCCGCCTTAGAAATCGAGCTTACCGAAGGCGAGCAGGTCAGGCGCTGGCATCGAGAGGCCGGCGATCCCGCCGCCTATGCGGACTTCCAAATGGGACGCGCGGCGTACAAGGAATATTCGCGCCCCGGCAATGCGCGGGCCCGCACCGCCTATGAGGCCGCCCTGGACCGATCGCCGACATTCCTGTCGGCCACAATCGGGCTGGCGCGCACCCATATAGAAGACGCCACGTTCAGCTGGTCGGCCGACCGAGAGCAAAGCCTGCAAGAAGCCCGGCGGTTGCTGGATGGGGTCTTCGCTATCGACCCCGACCATGCGTCGGCCCATATGGAGCTCGCCCATATCTTGATGGTGGAAAATGACGCGGCGGCTGGACGTCTAGAGGCAGAGTTGGCCGTCGCCTTGGATCCTAACAGCGCGGACGCCCATCAGGGCTTAGCCCACGTCTTAGTGAGCCTCGGACTGCCGGATGAAGCCTTGCGCTCGTCGCGGCGCGCCATCGGCCTGAACCCCGGCACGCCCGAATTCTACCTCATCGCCATGGCCGAGGCCTTTGTCGCCTTGGAGCGCTACCAGGAAGCCGTGGCGGTCAGCGACAAGATCATAGCCAAGCGTCCGGCATGGATCATGGCGCGGATATTGAAGGTGCTGGCGCTGCAGGGGATGGGAAAAGAATCGGAAGCGCGCAGTGAAGTGCAAAACGTGCTCGAGATCAGCCCGCGCTTTACCGCCGATCGTTGGCGGCAAATCATTTTCTATCCCGATCGGCCCGACGTCCCGGCCATGATCGATCGGCTGGTTTCGGTCGGATTGCCGGCTTAGCGCGGTCTACTCGGCCGCGTCCACCATATGGCCGTCGGCGTCGAGTTTGAGGCCCTCAGCCGCCGCGGCGTCGATGACGTCTTGCGGCCGCGACACGGTGGCGTTTTCCGTGCCCGCGATAATCGCCATTAAGTGACCATAGGTGTCGCCGATATTGGTAAAGGCCCGCATCACCCCTGGCGGTACCGAGACGCAGTCCATCGGGCCGATGATCACTTCTTCGCGCGCGTCACCCTCGTTCCAGAACACCGACCACTGACCGGAAAAAGGAATAAACACCTCGACTTCCTCGTGGGTGTGCATCGCAGATCCATTGTTCGGCTCGGCGCCCACATAGGCAATATTGAAACCTGACGAATCGGCGATCGCCGGCTTGGTCTTGGCGTCTTCAGACACGCCACGCCCGATGACGCTGTAGATATCGCGCGCAAACCCTGGCATGCGCTGGGTGATCAGTAATTCCGTACTCGGCGTCTGGTCGTCGAAAATCGCGATCCGCTCGCGCATTTCTTCCAGGCTCATGACAGTGATTTCGCTGCTCTCGCTCATCGGTTTCCCTTTACTGTGCCGCCGCTAATCAGTGAAAAGCGTGCCCCAAACCTAACAGATTGGCAATGCGCGCGCTGGCGTAGCGGCGCAACGGCCGGCAGCGGATATTAACCATCGTAAATCTCATAACGTGACCATCGGCAGCTAATGCCGTACGATTTGGGGCGTTTCGTGCCTATATGCGTTCTAATCAGTTTGGATTTATACGATGAAGCTCCGCTGGCTTATCCTCATTGCTTTTATCGGTGTGACGCTGATTCCCGTCGCGCTTCTCGGCATCTGGCCGCACTCAAAGGCACTGCAGAATGAGGAAGATCGCGTCTCCGATCAGCATCTCGTGCTGGCCCGCCATCTCAAACTTGCGATGGAACGTTACCATCGCGACGCGGTGTCCGTGTTCGAATTACTGGTGACAAACACGGTAAATGGCCGGTCGGTGGAAGGCGCGAACCGGCTCATGGCGAACGTAAATTTCACGCATATATGCGTGGCGAATGTCGCCGACGGCCGCGTCGTTCACGCCATCGGACAGAACGTCGTTCCCTGTCCGGACGCCATCCCGGCCAGGCGGTTAGAGATGTTCGTGTCCGCGACGAAATCGAGCCACACTAACCTCACTGGAGTACTCCCCAACCCCGAAAATAAACCCGTGATTTATCTCGTGCAGCGGCGCGGAAACCTCATCGCGGTTGGCGCGTTGGACACCAGCTGGCTTCGCGAACTTGGCAATACTGTCGCGTTTGGTAGTCGCGGACATGCCGCCATTGTCGACCGCCAGGGTCTCGTCATCGCCCATCCCCTCGACGAATGGGTCGCGAACCGAAAAGACCTTTCTCAGGTATCAGCCGTTCAGCGTATGATGAAGGGTGAGACCGGCATCTCTAAATTCTATTCGCCGGCGCTCGAAGACGACATGATCGCCGGGTTCACCACCGTCACCGGCCCCGGTTGGGGGGTCATGGTCCCGCAACCTTTCTCGGAATTGGAGGCCAAGGCGAACAGCATTCGTTTGTTCACACTAGCTGTTATCTTGGGCGGCTTTCTCATCGCGTTAGCTGTAGCCTGGTTCGTCACCGGCTATCTCGCCGGCCCCATAAGCGCGATGGCGGACGCCGCACGCCGGTTGGGAGACGGCAACATTTCGGCCCGGGCTGAGCTTGGCACGAAACTGGCGCCGTTCGAACTGCGTAATCTGCTAAGCCGCTTTAACGCGATGGCCGACACGATCCAGCGCAATCAAGGCGAGCTGGAGAACCGTGTCGCGGAGCGCACGCGCGAGCTGCATCAAAGCGAGCAGGAGCTGAAAAACACCCATAAAGAATTGGAGCGCCGGATCGAGGAACGGACCCAGGATCTGCGGGCCAGCGAACAACGTTTCAAAGACTATGCCGACGCCACCGCCGACTGGTTCTGGGAAATGGACGCAGATTTACGGTTCACTTACATGTCGGAAAATGTCGAGCGCAACCTCGATGTCCAACCGGAATGGCACTATGGAAAGACGCGCGAGGAGCTTTTAGATGATGACTACGATCGCGCCACTTGGGCCGCGCACCTGAAAGCCCTGCGCGACCATAGGCCGTTTCGGAATTTTGAATATAAGCGGGTCGGCCCCGATATCGAAACGAAATGGCTCCGCGCCAGCGGGCTTCCGGTATTCGACGCGCAGGGCACATTCATCGGCTACCGCGGCTCTGCATCCGACATTACCGAACAAAAGCTGGCTGAAGAAAAGTTGCGCGACAGCGAACAGCAACTCCGCCAGTCCCAGAAGATGGAGGCGATCGGTCAATTGACCGGCGGTGTGGCGCACGATTTCAATAATTTGCTGGCGATAATCACGACGAACGCGGAACTGCTCGGCGACAAAATTGGCGACGATAAGCTGCTGTCAACGATCGACCGCGCCGCAACCCGGGGGGCAGAACTGACCCAGCGCCTGCTCGCCTATGCGCGCCAACAGGCATTGCAACCGCAAGAGATCAACCTGGCCGAACTCGTCCCCAGCCTGCACGACCTGTTGCACCGCACACTCGGACGACACGTCAACGTATTGACCGATGTGCAGAGCGGTGTGTGGCCAGTGACCGCAGATCCTGGCCAGTTGGAAAACGCCCTCGTCAACCTCTCGATAAATGCACGTGACGCGATGCCAGAAGGCGGAGTTCTCGAAATAAGCTGTTCCAACATCACACTGCGGCACGGCGACACCAGCGTAAACGATGAGATCACGCCGGGCGAATATGTTCAGATTTCGGTTCGCGATACTGGCATCGGCATGGCCGCAGAAACGCGCGAACACGCCTTCGAGCCGTTTTATACGACCAAGGAGGTTGGCGATGGCAGCGGCCTCGGACTGTCGATGGTTTACGGTTTCGCCCGGCAATCCGGCGGCGACGCTATCATTACTAGCGAGCTGGGCAAGGGTAGTGAAATAAGGTTGTTGCTGCCCCGGTCGGAAGCTGTCGTCAAAACCAACGATAATTTTCAGGACAATGATCTGGAAAACGGCCGGAAAGAAGTGATCCTGGTATTAGAAGATGATCCCGACATTCGCGAATCCACCGTCGCCGTACTGGAGGGTCTCGGCTATCGCGCGCTTCGCGCCGCCGATGCCGACGGCGCTCTACGATTGTTGCAACAAGAAGCGGGTAACGTCGACCTGCTGCTGTCCGATGTGGTGTTGACCGGCAGCATTTGCGGCCCGGAAGTCGCCGATAAGGCGATGAGCCTTTATCCGAATCTGAAGGTAGTCTTCATGTCGGGCTACGCATCCGCGCTTTACAGCACCGCGAACATACCCGGCTTCGACGAAGCGCTCCTGACCAAGCCCTTTAAACGCGCTGAACTCGCCCAAGTCATCCACGATACGTTGGCGGCGTAACCTCGGGATATATCAGCTGATGTATCGCACGCTTCTACATTCTGTGGGTGTAACCCTGCTATCCGCCAGCTTGTTATTACCGACCGCACTTGCAGCGGGCCCCGACCCCGATGCGGCGATAGCCCGTCTCAATCATGCGGGACATCGGACGATTAGACATTGTACTGCCGTTCTGACAGGCCCGAACCGCGCCCTTACCGCGGCGCATTGTATCGACGGCATTCCCTATCGCCATGTACATCTACTGCGCGGATATGAGCGCGGCGCGTGGCTGGAGCATATGCAACCCGACGGTTTGGTGGCCGATGACCCTGCAAAAGACATTGTCACGCTGTGTTTGGGGCGCGATGACGAGCGACCCTTCGTGCCGGTTTCCCGACGCCCAGTGAATGTCGGTGAGACCGTGACCATCCTGGGATATGGCCGTCCACGGGTTCAATTGCTCAATCGCGCCTCGTGCCGCATCACCGCGATTCGGCCCGACGACTCCTTCGTCGTCGACTGCCCGATGGCCAAGGGCAATTCCGGCGCGCCGGTCCTACGAGCCGTCGATGCAGGCTATGAAGTGGTGGGGATCGTGTCGGGGACGACGAGCGAGTCCGCGTTGATCTACGCGCCCGATGCCGCTGTGGAGTGTGCCGGCGAGGGCTGATGACGCGCTGGTCAGCACCCGGGATCCGTCATTTAGCCGTACGAGTGTGCGCCTAAATCATCCGCCGCCGCTGCAGCTCGGCGATCACACCGGCAAGCATCTCGTCGAGGCCGCGCACATTCACGCCCAAGCTATTTTGCCGTGTCAGATCGAATTGGGTGGCACGCACCGGCACCGCGTCGGGATCGGCAGCGGGCATGGCGTAGCCCGGATAGGCGCGCTCGAGCGCCTGCAGGATATCGCGCCAAAGCCAGCTTTGCTTGACGCCGAAATAGCGGCCGCTGGCGGTCTCGCGCTCCATCGCGCTGACATGCAGTGCGGCCAGGTCGCGCGCATCGATCATCGACATGGAGCTGTTGGGATATTTATCGGCAAAGCGCTCACCGTTGATGATGGCGGCGAAGCGCTGCAGGCTGGTTACCGGTTCCGGCTGGAAGGCCGGTCCGACGATCATCGACGGGTTAATGGTACTGACGCGAAACGCGCCGTCTGACGCTGCCATCCTGGCCAGCACGATCTGGTCGAGCCGGGTCTTGCCGACGGCGGCGAATTTGCCGGTCTCAAACTGAAAGTCAGGATCCGACCAGTGCAGGTCTTCGTTCTTGAGGGCCGGCTCGCCCTCCGGCGGGTTGGTCGAGCCCGTGCTCGAGGTGAACACCGCGCGGCCGATCCCCGCCTCGATCGCCGCATCGGACACATTTTCGGCGACCGCCAGCATGAGATCGATGGTTTCCGGCGCGATCACCGGCGAGCCGGCGCAAACGATAACCCCGCCGCACCCGGCCAGCGCCGGCGCCAAGGACGGCTTGTCGAACACATCGGCGCCATAGAGGCTGAGCTTGTTGCCGCCGCCGGCGGCGGACGCCACATCCGACATCAGCCAGCGCGCGTTATCGCCTCGAGCGTTGCGCAGCGTGCCGTGCACATTATAGCCGCGCGACAAAAGCTCCGCGGCGACATGGCTGCCGACAAACCCGCTGCACCCGACAACGCAAACCGTTTCAGCGCTCATGCGCTCCCTCCCCCAATTTATTGTTTCGTGGCGCGATCTTCCCGTAAACGCCGCCTCACTGTCCAGCGCGGCGCGCGGTCAACGGCCGCCTGCGCTTGAGGCCTCATACAGGCCGCCATTGCGCGTTGCCAGGAACGGCTCTAGCGGGATCAGTTCCTGCTTGAGGAACCCCTTGGCTGGCAAGTCGCCTCGGCTGACCATTTCGATGACAGCGGCGACCGACGCCGACGTTGTCCAGGCGATGGCGCGCCAAGTGCGGCCGGCCACTTCGATGGGATAATAGGAGCGAACATATTCCTGGCGCATCAGCCGGTCGTCGATCATGCCTTCCGCCGAGACGTGAATATGCACCACATCGTCGTCGACCGGCGGCTTGGCGTGGGTAAGAATCTCGCCGGCAAGTGCGCGCTTATCGCGCATTAATAGCTCGTGGAAGAAGAAATTCATCAGCTCGACATGCCCGGGATAGCGCATCGATTTGTAGTCCAGGTTGTCCACCCGGCCCTGATAGGTCTCGCACATGGTGCCCAGGCCGCCCGACGTGGTGAATGCTTCGAAGCGGTTACCGTCGATGTGAATTTTCTCGACCCATTCCATCGGCGAGACCCATTTGTGCTGGCCTTCTTCGATCACTTCGCAATCGTTGAGATATTCGTTGACCACCCCTTCCGGCGACCAGTTAAAGGCGTAGCCTAAAAGCCCGGTGGGGTGCTGCGGCAGGGCGCCGACACGAAGCTTGATCGAGCGCAGCTGCTCGAACTGTTCGGCCAAATGGGCGCCGATGATGCCGACCAGGCCCGGCGCCAGGCCGCATTGCGGCGCCATCACGCCTTTCGAGGTCTCGGCCATCTCGCGGATCGCCTTGGTGGTCGGCACGTCCTCGGTGAGGTCGAAATAATGCAGACCGAGCTGGTGCGCCGCCTTTGCGACGCCGACATTCAGGTGATAGGGCAGGCAGGACAGAACCGCGTCGAAGCCCTTGCACGCCCTAAGAGCCTCGGACTTATTGGCGGCGGATTTCCGCTCGACCTTGAAGGGCAGCTTTCGCCGCAGCTTGCGGGTGTCGAAGCCGACCACTTCAAAGCCGGACTCGTGCAACAGCGTCGCCGCCAGGGTCCCCACCTTGCCCAGGCCGAGCACGGCGATGCGTTTGATCGGGTCACTCATTTAAGCCTCGATTCTCAAAATCGGTACACAGAGTGCGCGGTCATTATAGGGGGGACCTAGCGCGTTGGCTCATTTTCTCGGCCGATAGATCGCCGGATTCCCACAAAATCTCACAAGCTATTGATATTCCCTTCGGACTCCCCAGTTGATATGTAAACGTGCTGCATTCGTTTGGTGCTGCCTGGATAACCGGTGCGCCGATTAACTTAGCGATCCCCTGACAATGTGAGCGTTATCCCAACCGTGCTGCATATGGTGTGCGGCACAAGCCAAACTCTCGTGTTAGAGGAAAAAAATATGACGACTGGTACAGTAAAATGGTTCAACGCCACCAAGGGCTATGGATTCATCGAGCCGGAAGATGGCTCAAAAGACGCGTTTGTCCACATTTCGGCTGTCGAGCGTGCCGGATTGACGACACTTAACGAAGGCCAGAAGGTCTCCTTTGAGCTTCAGGCGGGTCAGAACGGCAAATCCTCCGCCGAGAACCTGCAAATCGTCGAATAATATTGCAAGGCGTCCCTCCAGCGCCCGCTGGAGGTGGCCGCCACGCGACGTCGGCGACGTAACTCAGATTGCGCGCCTAGCGGGCCGAGGGAAGCAAACCGGCCGATCCACGGTCGTTCCTTCGGCAATATGAAACGTTGAAAAAAGTATAAACGGCACGGTTCCTCGTGCCGTCACCGGCAACGCGCGCCAGCCTGCGCGGCTCCATATGCGCACTGGGGCGCAACGATCCCCCCGTGTCACCTCGATTAGAGAAGAGGATTACCAAGATGGCGAAGTCACCAAGCTCTCGAGCGGAAGAACAGTTCGCCGCCACCCAGAAGAAGGCTAAGCAGTTCGTCAAGGAAAAGGAAAAAGCCTGGCAGGATCTAAACGACCGGGTGGCGAAACAGAAAGCCCTGCGCCTAGCCAAGGAAGCTGCCGATAAAGAGGCTGCCGACAAGGCCGAAGCCGAGAAAGCCGCCGCCGCTGCCGCGAAAGCTGCGGCAAAGAAGAATAAGGCCGCGCCGGCGGCCTAAAATACACCACTCGGTAATCTCAGCGCTGCTTCATACCCTGCTGATATTGCTCCAACGTCTGGCGGCCCGGCTCGTCATACATGAACGATAGCAGCACATAGCGCTGACCGGCGGCAACGTCGGTCGCCTCGTGCAGCAGGTTGCACGAGAAGATCACCGCCTCGCCGGTCGCCGGCTTGTAAGTGGCGTTGTTGAATTCCGGAAAACATAACTCGCCGCCGTCATAATCCTCAGCGTTGAGGTTCAAGGTCATGGCGAAGCGCCGATGTGCGGTCCCCGGACTTGTGTTGTCGCGGTGGGGACGGAAGTACCCGCCCGGATCGGCGTCATAGCGCACGATCTTGAATTCCTCGACGAATTTTATCGGACAGTGAAAGGCCCGGTGGATTTCCGGCAACACCCGGCGCTGCATATAGTCGGCGATCTGCTCGAGCAGATCGTCGTCGACCACGTGATGATCGCGCCGCTGCTTGATGTCGCTGTCCGACGCATGGACCATCTTGCCGTCGGTCATGCGCAAGGTGCCGCTGGCCTCGTTGCCACGCGCCTCGAACTGCTCGATCAGATAGGTGCAGAATTCGCGCGGCAGCGCTTGGGGAATGACCAGCAGGGGCGGGTGAACGCCCGGATTGAAGGGCGCGTGACGCGGCAACGAGACCAACGCCGCCGCCGCACGTTCGGCGATCGGCGTATCGCCCGGTGTGATGACCGCTTGGATACGCTGACCGGGATCGAGCACGAACCCAACCAGCTTGCCGCGCGCGCCAAAGCCGTCGACTCCCTTGTGCTCGCTATCGGCCAGCAAAAAGAAGTCGGGCTGATGCTCCGCCGCCAGTTTCTGAACCCGGGCGACCGGGTCACCGCCAATAGCGAAGAGGTGCACCCCGTCAGCCAGCATCTGCGGTGCCAGGGAAAATAGGCTGTCCAGTTCAGCCGCGCAGCCCGGATCCTTTTGCGTCGGGTAGAGCAAAACGAAGATCGGCCCGCCGCGCGCCTTGTCGTGGAGGCTGATGGTGATGTCGCGCTGATCGGGCAGAAAGACATTTGGCGCCCGGTCCCCCAAGGTCAATTGCTGCCGCGCCTGCTTTGACTTTGCCATCTAAAACACCTTCCAAACGCAGCTTAAGCCGCCGGCGCGGGCGATCCAACCACCGGTCTTCATAAGGGCCGCGCGGTGCCGCGCAAGGCCGCACCAACAATGACGTGGGAGCCGCAAATCAACACGCGCGCATCGCCTTGCGTTACGGCCAGAGCGTCCAAGGCAGCGTCGAGCGACGGCGCCCAATCCGCCGCGATACCGGCATCCGCCAAAGCAGCGGCGCTGGCTTTCGAGTTGTGGCTACGCGGCTCATCGGCCAACGGCACCGCTGTTACCGAGCTGGCCAAACCGGCCAGGGGGCCGAGAAACGCGACCGGGTCTTTATCCTCCAACATACCAAAGACAATATGCAGGGACCGCGCCTCCCCTGCGTTGATCTGGCGCAAGGCGGCGGCCAGCGCGGCGCCCGCCGCACCATTATGGCCGGCATCGAGCCAGACCTCCCACGCGGCCGGCAAGCGCTGGCGCAACGCCCCGTCGGGCAGGCGCTGGAAGCGGCCCGGCCATTGGACGGCGCTAAGACCGGTGACCATGGCTTTCTCGGCGACCGCGATCTGCGCGGATTGCGCGGCACATGCCACCGCCGTGGCCGCATTGACGATCTGATGGGCGCCGAAAAGCGACGGCAGGGGTAGTTTCAGGGTGGTCGCCGGTGAGCGATAGATGAAGCCATTGTCGACCGTCTCGAACGACCATTCTTGGCCGGCGCGAAAGGCAATGGCGCCACGCTCAGCGCCGATCCGGTCGATAACCTGCGCCGCCACGCCCGGTTGCGGCGCGATGATCGAGGGAACACCGGCCTTTTGGATGGCCGCCTTCTCCGCCGCGATGGCGGCTATGTCGTCGCCCAGAAACGCCTGATGGTCGAGCGATATCGGCGTGATCACCGTCGCTAGGGGCGCATCGACCATATTGGTCGCGTCGTAGCGGCCGCCCAACCCGGTCTCCAACAGGACCACATCTGCCTCGCATCGCGACAGGGCCAGAAACGCCGCCGCGGTGACGATTTCGAACTCGGTGATCGGCTGGCCATCGTTGATGTCATCGACTTCGTTCAGCAAGTCACACAGAGCGGCGGTCGATATGGTCTCGCCAGCCAGCACGAAACGCTCGGTGAAGTCCACCAGATGCGGCGAGGTATAGGTGCTGACCGCCAGGCCGGCTGCCTCATAGATTGCCCGCAGGAAGGCGATCGTCGACCCCTTGCCGTTGGTCCCAGCCACATGAATGACCGGTGGTAGTTTTTGCTGCGGTTCGCCCAGCGCCGTGAGCAGCCGCCTGGTGCGGTCGAGAGTTAGATCAATGCGCGCCGGATGGTACCGGTCGAAACGCGCGAGAATGTCTTGCAGGCTGTCGGTCTTGGCCACCGGCTCAGTCACTGGACGCGACTGGGGCCCCGTCACCGGGTAGCGCATCTACCGGAGGCGCCTCGATCGCCAACGTGGTCCCAGTTTCCGCTATCTTCGGCACCAATTCGCCCGGTGTCTTCTGGCGCAGCAGTGAAATCACCCGGATCAATGTGTCACGCAGTTCGCCCCGCGGCACCACCATGTCGATCAGGCCATGGTCGAGCATGCGCTCGGCCTGCTGGAAATCGTCGGGCAGTTCTTCGCGGATGGTGTCCTCGATCACCCGCCGGCCGGCGAAACCAATCATCGCGCCCGGCTCGGCGATTTGGATATCGCCCAACATGGCGAACGACGCCGACACCCCACCGGTCGTCGGGTCCGTCAGGATCACAATGTAGGGCAGCCCGGCTTCGCGCACTTGCTCGACGGCGATCACCGTGCGCGGCATCTGGATCAGGCTCAGCATGCCCTCCTGCATGCGCGCGCCGCCCGAGGCCGGAATGGCGATCAGCGCGGCGCCCTGGTCGCACGCCAGGCGCGCGGCGACCACCAGCCCCTCGCCGACGGCCTGGCCCATCGAGCCGCCCATAAACGAAAAGTCGAACGCCGCCACCACAGTCGGCACGCCGCCCATCTCACCGCTGGCAATGACGATGGCTTCCGGTTCGGACGCGCGGGTCTCGGCGTCGCGCAATCGCTCGGTGTAGCGCTTGGTGTCGCGGAATTTCAGAGGGTCGGCCGCCACCGCGGGTAGTTTAGCCCGCTCGTACTTGCCGTCATCGAACAACATGTCCAGCCGCGTCACCGCGGAAATCCGCATATGACAGCTGCAATGATGGCAGACATGTAGATTATCGCTGAGCTCGCGATGGAACAGCATCTGGTCGCAGGCGGGGCAGCGGTGCCACAGATTCTCCGGCACGTCCTTCTTGCCGACCAGCGCCTGTATCTTGGGGCGAACGAAGTTTGTGAGCCAGCTCATGGTTGGGCTACTCGGCGGCCTGTTGCCGCGCGCCGTGAACGCCTGCGGCCAATGCGCGGGCGAAATCGAGCACCGTGTCGACCAGATCGGCGGCCGGCTGGCCGTTATCGTCCAGGTTATCGGCGATCAGCTGCACAATCGCCGACCCGACGACGGCGGCATCAGCGACTTGCGCCACGGCGGCGGCCTGTTCCGGGGTCTTAATGCCGAAGCCGACGGCGACCGGCAGATCGGTATGGTTTTTCAACCGGGCAACCGCCGCGCCGATCGCGTCCTGGGTGGCCGAGGCGGTGCCGGTGATGCCGGCAATCGACACGTAATAGAGAAAGCCCGACGTATGCTCGAGCACTGCTGGCAGGCGCTTATCGTCGGTGGTCGGCGTCGCCAGGCGGACAAAATGCATGCCCGCCGCCAGCGCCGGCAGGCACAGCTCGCTATCCTCTTCGGGCGGCAGATCGACCACGATCAGCCCGTCGACCCCGGCCTGCCGGGCGTCGGCCAGAAAGGCATCGACCCCGTAAATATAGATCGGGTTGTAATAACCCATCAGGATGATCGGCGTGGCGTCGTCATCGGTGCGGAACTGACGCACGATCTCCAGCGTTTGGCGCACAGTGGCGCCGCCGGCCTTGGCCCGCAGCCCCGCCGCCTGGATCGCCGGTCCGTCGGCCATGGGGTCGGAAAAGATCACCCCCAGCTCGATAATATCGGCGCCGGCGGCCGGCAGGCCCTTGAGGATGTCGAGGGTAGACTCGACCGTGGGGTCGGCAGCCATAATGAAGGGAATAAAGGCGGCACGGCCTTCTTCGGCCAATGCGGCGAACCGCGCCTCGATGCGACCGCTGGTCGGGGCACTGGTTTGGGCGCTCATAGTTGCACCCCGAGCGCTTCGGCCACCGTGAACACATCCTTGTCGCCGCGTCCGCACATATTCATTACCAACAGATGGTCGCCCGGCAGCTCCGGCGCAATGCGCGCGACATGGCATAGGGCGTGAGCCGGCTCCAGGGCGGGGATGATGCCTTCCAACCGGCTGCACAGTTGAAACGCTTCGAGCGCTTCGGCGTCGGTGACCGAGACATAATTCACCCGCCCGCTCTCGTGCAGCCAGGAATGTTCCGGCCCGATGCCCGGATAATCGAGGCCGGCGGAGATCGAATGAGCGTCAAGGATTTGGCCGTCGCCGTCCTGTAGCAGAAAGGTTCGGTTGCCATGCAGCACGCCAGGCCGCCCGCCGGTTAGCGACGCGGCATGCTCGCCGGTCTCGATACCGTGGCCGGCGGCCTCGACACCAATAATATCGATACTGTCCTCGTCAAGAAAATCATGAAACAGACCGATGGCGTTGGAACCACCGCCGATGCACGCCACCAGTGTATCAGGCAGGCGGCCCTCGGCGGCCAACATCTGTTCGCGCACTTCTTCGCCGATAACCTTCTGAAAATCACGCACCATCGCCGGATAGGGGTGCGGCCCGGCGACGGTGCCGATCAGATAATAGGTGTCGTCCACGTTAGCGACCCAGTCGCGCAACGCCTCGTTCATGGCGTCTTTCAAGGTGGCCGTGCCGCTGGTGACCGGCCGCACTTCGGCGCCCAGCAGCTTCATGCGGAACACGTTGGGGGCCTGGCGCTCGATATCGGTGGCACCCATATAGACCACGCAATCGAGGCCGAACAACGCGCAGACCGTCGCCGTGGCGACACCGTGCTGGCCGGCGCCGGTCTCGGCGATGATGCGTTTCTTGCCCATACGGCGCGCCAGCAGAATCTGGCCCATGCAATTGTTGATCTTGTGGGCGCCGGTGTGATTGAGCTCGTCGCGTTTGAAGTAAATCTTGGCGCCGCCGAGATGCTCGGTCAGGCGCGACGCGAAATAGAGCGGGCTGGGCCGGCCGACATAATGTTTGAGATAGTCGTCAAGCTCGGCCTGGTACGCCGGATCGGCCTTGGCCGCGTCGTAGGCGCGTTCAACCTCGAGGATCAGCGGCATCAGCGTCTCGGCGACATAGCGGCCGCCAAATATGCCGAAATGGCCCTTCCCGTCGGGGCCAGACCGATAGCTGTTGGGACGTTCAATAGTCATGATGAGCCGGGTTATACATCAGCAATCGATGGCAGGACATAAGCCAAATGGCTAAATACCGCCTATAGCTCGGCGACCGCGTCGAGGAACTGTTTGATCTCCGCCGGGTCCTTTTTGCCGGGCGCCGATTCGACCCCCGACGACACATCGACCACGGCAGTGCCCGATCTTGAAACGGCCTCCGCCACATTGTCGGCGACCAACCCGCCAGCCAGCATCCATGGCACCGGCCACGACCAGCCCGCCAACAGGGTCCAGTCGAACTGCACCGCATTGCCGCCGGGCAGCGCGTTGGTCATCGATTCGGGTGGTTTGGCATCAAACATCAACCAGTCAACCAGGTCGCAGTAATTGTTGGCGCCGTTCACGTCCTCCAACGACGCGACCTTGATCACTTTCATCACCGGTTTGTCGAATCGATTGCGGATGTCGGTGCACCGTTCCGGCGTTTCGTTGCCGTGCAACTGCAGCAGGTCGAGCGGAACTTCCTGCAGCACCCGGGCGATCAGCGCATTGTCGGGATCAACGAACAGACCGACCTTGGTCACGCCCTCGGGCACCAGGGTGGCCAGTTTCGCCGCAGTTCCTGGCGTGATCGAGCGCGGGCTCTGGGGATAGAACACCAGGCCGACATAAGCCGCGCCGGCAGCCACCGCCGTTTGCATGGCAACAGCGTCGTTGATGCCGCAAATTTTCGCCGCAACAGTCATCTTTGCTCACCATCCGTATATCGGTTTCGGGGGCTTCCCCCTCCCCCTAACCCCCTCCCTCCAGGGGAGGGGGAACTTTTGGGCACCGAGCGCTTCAAGCCCCCTCCCCCTTGAGGGGGGAGGGTTGGGGTGGGGGTGAGGCGGGCCACACCATTCATGACGAGATATCCAGTTCCTCAACGATGCGCGCTGCTGCCGCGGCCGGATCGTCGGACCCGGTGATCGGCCGTCCGATAACCAGAATATCGGCCCCCAGATCGCGCGCCTGGCGCGGTGTCATGATCCGCTTCTGATCGCCTCTGCTTGCCCAAGCAGGTCTGATACCGGGGACGATGAGGCGAAAACCGTCGCCGCAGGCGGCCCGCAGCGTCGCTATCTCAGCCGGCGAACAAACCACACCGTCGAGCCCACATGATTGGGTGAGCCGCGCCAGGCGTTCGACCTGGGACGCCGCCGGCCCGGTTTGCCCGACGGCGGCCAGATCGCCGTCATCGAGGCTGGTCAGCACGGTAACGGCGATAACCAGCGGGCGGTCCGAACCGTATTCGGCGGCGGCTGCGGCAGCGGCCTTGAGCATGGCGGGGCCACCGCCAGCGTGTACGTTGACGATCGCCGCGCCCAAGCCGGTCACCGCGCGCACAGCGCCGGCCACCGTATTGGGTATGTCGTGGAATTTGAGATCGAGGAAAACCGGCAGGCCCAGATCGACCACCCGGCGCACCCCGTCGGGCCCGTTGCTTTTAAAAAATTCGAGCCCCAGTTTGACGCCGCCGACGCTCGGCCGCACGGCATCGGCCCAGGCGATGGCCTGGTTCAGATCGACCGTGTCGAGGGCAACGAAAACTGGGTTTTTTGGTAGCATTTTCGACTCGTTGGGGCCGTTAGCGGCGGCGTGGTTCTAGCAAAGCGCCCGCGTCGCCGCTAGAGCATCGTTACGCTGTCGCGCACGCGTAAAACCTCGGTGAGCGCGAGAAACAGATGATAAAACGAGGTCGCCGGCACCGTATCGCGGATCGGCGTACCATCGCGCTGTAAATGTTCGCGCCACAGGCCAGTCTCGCCGACCAGGTGACAGTCGAATAGACGATCGAGAAGCGCATCCAGCCGAGCTCCCGCCGCTTCATCGCCGGTGAATTCCAGGCGAGCGGTCTGCGCCTTGATCGCCTCGGTCTGCCCCCATAACCGCTTATTGTCGTCCAGATCGACGCCGCGCCGCAGCACCGAATCGAAGACCAGCCCTTCGGTCGGACCAGGCTCGCGATCGATGCCCTGCTGTTCGGCGAACCGGTACAAGAGATCGGCTTCATGCTCGCAATCATCCCCGGTCGCCGCGGCGTAATGATGGAGCAGCCAGGTCCATTCGTAATGATGGCCGGGTTCAACGATTTGTCCCGCCGTGCCGTCGACCGGTTGCCAATCGACATCGAAGAATTCGCCCAAGGTTCCGGTGTCCTGGTCGAACAGGCGCTGGCGAAACAGTCCCACCAGATCGCGCGCCCGAGCCAGTGCCTGATCGCTGCCGGTCGCATGGTGGAGCGCCAGCAACGCCTCCAGCAGATGCATGTGGGGGTTCTGGCGGCGCGGCAGATCGTGGGCGAGATTTTCGAAATAGCCGCCATTGCCAGCATCCGCCAGGTTGGCGTCGAGAAACACCAGCAGGCGTTCGGCCAAAGTTTTCGCCCGCCCATCGCCCGAGGCGCGGAAGTACCAGGCGCAGGCTAGGAGTGCGAAGGCCTGGTCGTAGAGCTCTATACGCGCGTCGCTAACCGCCCCGCCGCGACCGGTAGAAAAGACAAACCCGCCGGGATCGTCGCGCCAGTAATGCGCGGCCATGAATTCGAAACCGCTGGCCGCCGCGTCGAGTGGCGCGATTTGGCCCGGCGCCGGGTTCCAGCCCAGCACGTCGGCGTGGCTGAACACATAGATCTGGCGGGCCTGCACGCGCAGGCGCTTGGGCGCATCTGCGACAGCACCGCCGGCCATCGTTAGATCGTCGAAAAATCCGCCGTCGCGATCATCGAGACCGGCGCTGCTCCACAGCGGCAGAGCATGGTCGCACAACCAGGCGCGAATTTGGTCCCCTGTCACGGTCATGACATCTCCCCGGCCAGCAGATGTTCAGCGGCCGCCAGATCTTCCAGCGCGCTGCCCACCGACTTGAACACGGTGATCTCGTCCGGCGACCGGCGGCCCTCACATCGGCCCTGGCACAATTCGAAGAGATCGCCGGCGATATCGTCGGCCGTGATGAGACCAGCATCGAGCGGTTGGATAATGTCGCCGGCCTCGGCCAACACGCCGGCGCGTGTATCGGCGAAAATCCGGCCGCGCCCCATCACGTCGTCGTCGGCCTCGCGCATATCGGGGCGAAAGCCGCCGACCAGATCGACATGGACGCCGGCGCGCAACCAATCGCCGTGGATCAACGGATCTTGGGAAGTGGTGGCGCAACTAATGATATCCGCCGACGTCGCCGCAGCCGCTAAATCGTCGGTCGCAGTGATCCGGTTGGTATCGTTATCAAGACGATCAGCGAGGCGCACGGCCTTGTCCCTGTCACGGCCCCAAATCACCGTTTGGCGGATCGGTCGCACCGCCGTATGGGCTTCGATCAGGCTGCCGGCAAGCCGGCCGGTGCCGACCATGAGCAAGTTCCGCGCGTCGGGGCGCGCCAAATAATCGGCTGCCAGGGCGGACGCCGCCGCGGTGCGCCGGGCGGTCAGCGTCGGCCCGTCGATCGAGGCCACCGGCACACCCGTTGGCCCGTCGAGCAAAAGATATGTTCCCAATACCGACGGCAAATCCCGGGTCGCATTGTCGGGATATACGGTGACGACCTTCACGCCCAAATGAGCCGGCGCCGGGGCCGGCGCACTCCAGGCGGGCATCAACAAGAGTGTCGCCTCCCGCCCTTCGGTGGGGATGGAATGGTGGTGGCGCAGAGGCACGACAGCCTCACGCTGAAAGGCGGTGCGCAGGGTCTCGACCAAGTCAGCATAATCGAGCCCAGTCTCAACCTCGCCAGCGCTAAAAATGCGCACCGGCGCACTCAATCTATCAAGGCGGGGGACGTTGTGCCGGCGCCTTTAGCGATCTCGGCCTCGTCCTTCACGCGCACGGCCTCCGACGCCCGTACTTGCTTGTCGGTGCGCCGTTGACGCGCCCGACGATGGCGCTGCGCGGCCGATACCCAGGCAATGATCGCACCACCTGCGAAACCGGCGACGACGCCAATATAGACAAATACGAAGAGCGGCCAGCTAATGACAATTCCGAGCGGCCATAAGCTAACATCGACCAGATGGCGATTGTTGACGGCGAAGACGATTAGGATCAGCGCCAACGGTACGGTGAATAGCCAGCGTAATCGTTTCACGGTCCAACCATTGCGGTTATGGGGCTATGGGGCAGGTCAAGATACCCGGTCATTATGCTTGTCAGATATCGGCAGCGCGGCGCGCGGCTGCAAGCAATATTATTCAGTCGGCGTTGAGGCGCTCGCGCAATTCCTTGCCGGTCTTGAAATACGGCACCACCTTTTCCGCAACCGACACCGATTCACCCGTTCGCGGGTTGCGGCCGACGCGGGCGCCCCGGTGTTTTACCGAAAACGCGCCGAAACCGCGCAACTCAACGCGGTCGCCCCGCGACAGGGCGGCGGTAATTTCGTCCAGAATAGTCGCCACGATGCGTTCGACATCCCGCTGGAACAGGTGAGGGTTTCGCTCAGCCAGGCGCAGAATCAGATCCGACTTTGTCATCGTTACCCCCGGGATGAATGTCCACCACCAACCTTATCCAGATACCGCGTGCGCCCGACACCCCCAAGGCCGCAACGCGGTCGATCTAACAGGTCGCCAGACCCGCTAGATCACAAGTCAGGGTGCCAAACAGATAACAGGCCGTCAAGTGTTAGGGCATTGGAAATTAACGATTTTTCGGTCAGGCTGGAAAATACCTCGGAAAGGCCCGAGCGCTCGTTTCGAGGTTCCAGCGTTACCGTGGGGACATCGCGGGAAATTTCCTTTTCCGCCGCCAGCCAGTCGCGCGCCGCAGATTCGCCGCCGATGGCATCGACGAGGCCGTTTTGCACCGCCTGGCGGCCGGTATAGACCCGGCCATCGGCGAGTTCCAACACTTGCGCCCGGTCCAAGGGCCGTCTTGCGACGACAAGGTCGATAAAAAAGTCAAATAAATCAGAGACTAACGCCTGCGTTGCGGCGCGCGCCTCTTCGGTCAGCGGCTCCGTCGGCGATGGCACGGCCTTCAACGGTCCCGATTTTAGGGTTTCCGGCTTGACGCCCAATTTGTCGAGCAGGCGGGTCACATCCACGGTCTGGAACAGTACGCCGATCGACCCGGTGATCGTGCCCTCGCGGGCAAATACCCGGTCACCGGCGACGGCGGTCATATAGGCCGCCGAGGCGGCGACCGTCCCCATCACGGTCACCACGGGCTTTTTCTCGCCAACGACCAGCAGGGACCTGTAAAGATCTTCGCCGCCGACCACGGTGCCGCCCGGGCTATCCACATGGACGATCAGGGCGCGAACCGAGTCATCGCGGGCGATTTCGGCCAACAGGGCGTCCCGGCGTGGATCTTCGACGATCAGGCCGGCAATGCGCACCCGCGCGATGGTCTCGCGTTCAAACAACAGGTCGCTGGCCTGCAAGCCGCTGACAATAGTCAGGGCTACGGCGATCAAAGTCGCCGCCTGCCACCACCGGAGTTTCCGCTTGAGACGGCGGCGGTCGATCAATGCATCGGGATCAAACGACATCCAAACTCCGGTTGGTCAGTCCAGCCTCACGACTTTTCCGTCGCGTCTTCCTCGCTCTCGCCAGCGTCTTCGGCGGGTGCATCTTCGGCGGGCGCGTCCTCTTCGCTGGCCGGTTCTTCAGCCGGCGCTTCGGCGGCGTCCCCACCCTCATCGGCAGAATCGTCGGCGGATTGCTGCTCTCTCTCGCGCAGCGCGGCCCCCAAGATATCGCCCAACGAGGCGCCGCTGTCCGACGAGCCGTACTGCTTCATGGCCTGCTTCTCTTCGTCGATCTCCTTGGCCTTGATCGACAATGAGATACGCCGGCTGGAGGCATCGAAGTTGACCACCTTGGCATCGACCTTTTCGCCGACGGCAAACCGGTCGGGGCGCTGTTCGGAGCGATCGCGCGATAGATCCGAGCGGCGGATAAATGCGGTCAAACCGCCACTGGTCTGCACTTCGATACCACCATCGTTTACTTCCGAAACGGTGCAGGTAATGACCTCGCCCTTGGCGACACTGCCGCCGGCCGCGGCAAACGGGTCTTCGCTGAGCTGCTTGATGCCCAACGAGATGCGTTCCTTCTCGACATCGACGTCGAGCACCTTGACCTTGACCGTATCGCCCTTGGTGAAGCCTTCCAGGGCTTGCTCGCCGGCTTGATCCCAAGCGATGTCCGACAGATGAACCATGCCGTCGATGTCGCCGGGCAGGCCGACGAACAGGCCAAACTCGGTGATGTTGCGAATTTCGCCCTCGACCTCGTTGCCGACCTGGAACGTCTCGGCGAAGCTGTCCCACGGATTGTCCATGGTTTGCTTGAGGCCCAGGCTGATCCGCCGTTTGTTGGGATCAACGTCAAGCACCACCACTTCGACTTCCTGGGAGGTCGAAACGATTTTGCCGGGATGGACGTTCTTTTTCGTCCAGCTCATTTCCGAGACATGGACCAGACCTTCGATGCCCGCTTCCAGCTCGACGAACGCGCCATAGTCGGTGATGTTGGTGACCCGGCCGGTGAAGCGGCTGCTGACCGGGTACTTGGCTTCGACCGCATCCCAGGGATCGGCCTCGAGTTGCTTCATGCCCAGGCTAATACGCTGGGTTTCGGAATTGAACCGGATGACCTGGACTTGGACGGTCTGGCCGACCTGCAGCGCTTCCGATGGATGGTTGATGCGCCGCCAGGAAATGTCGGTGACGTGCAGCAACCCGTCGACCCCGCCGAGATCGACAAAGGCGCCATAATCGGTGATGTTTTTCACCACGCCCTGCAGCACCTGGCCTTCTTCCAGGTTGGCGACTAATTCGGTGCGCTCGGCGGCGCGGGTTTCTTCTAAAACGGCGCGGCGCGAGACCACGATATTACCACGGCCGCGATCCATCTTCAGGATCATGAACGGTTGCGGCGTGCCCATCAGTGGGCTGACGTCGCGCACCGGGCGAATATCGACCTGGCTACCCGGCAGAAATGCCACGGCGCCCGACAGATCGACGGTGAAACCGCCCTTGACCCGTCCGAAGATCGAACCGCTCACCCGTTCGGTGTTCTCGAAAGCCTTTTCGAGGATTTCCCAGGCTTCTTCGCGGCGCGCCTTTTCGCGGCTGAGCACCGCTTCACCGTTCGAATCCTCGAACCGTTCAACAAAGACTTCGACCTGATCGCCGACACTAAGCTCTGCGGGCTGCCCGGGCGCGGCGAATTCCTTTAACGAAACGCGGCCTTCCGACTTTAAGCCGACATCGATCAAGGCTGAGTCATTTTCGATGGCGATAACGGTGCCTTTGACGACGGTGCGTTCGAGGGACTTGCTGCCGCCGAAACTCTCTTCGAGCATCGAGGCAAAATCTTCGGTAGCGGGCATACCTTCAGGTGTAGCGGCGGTATCAGTCATATTGTGTGTGGGTCCTTTAACTCAGATACATAATCTTGCCAGCCGGTTGGCTCCGGCGGTCTTAGCGTGTTCGACGCCTGCCCGGACCATCCAGACATACCAGCGGCGAAAACGTTATGGTCGCGACCGACGCTATGTTGATCGATCACCTTCGATAAGGTCCAACGCTTCTTGGAAGACCGCGTCGGGCGTTTTACCGGAAGTATCGATCACATGGGCGTCGACCGCCTTCAGCGGCGACACCTTTCGCGTACGATCCCTTTGATCCCGCTGCTCAATATCAGCCAGGACGGCGGCATATGTACTCTCCACGCCGTTTTCCTGCAACTCTTTAAAACGCCGCTTGGCGCGCACTTCCGCGCTCGCCGTGACAAAGAGTTTATGGGTCGCGTCGGGGCACACCACGCTGGCGATGTCGCGGCCATCGAGCACGGCACCGATTTTGCCACCTGGCGGGTTATGGGCGAAATTTCGCTGAAAACTCAGCAATTCCTTGCGTACGTCGCCGATCGCCGCCACCACGGAGGCGGCTTCGGCGACTTTTTCGGTATAAAGATCGCCGGTATCGACATTCGCCGGATCGAGGGCGCGCGCCGCCGCAACGGCGATTTTCGGGTCATTTGGGTCTCCACCGGCTTGTAAGATACCGTAGCCGACCGCGCGATAAAGCCGCCCGGTGTCGAGAAAGGCCAAGTCGAAATGAGTCGCCAGGCGCTTGGCCAGCGTGCCCTTGCCAGCCGCAGCCGGGCCATCGATGGCGATAATCATGGCGCAGTAACCCCATACATCGCCACCCGATGAATCGCAGCGCGATCGCCTACGAACGCCTCGCCCTTCGAGACGCCGCCCGTGGGGCGGCTCCTCAGGATGAGGCTATGTGAAGACCTTCCAGAATTCCTCATCCTGAGGGCTCGCGCAGCGAGTGTCTCGAAGGACGAGGAATTCCAGCGGCGGACGTATGCGATCAGCCCCTTATTCATCGGGTCCGATATCGGCGCCCAGCGCCGCCATCGATCCGGCAAAATCGGGAAAGCTGGTCTCGATCGAACTGCCATCGTCGATCGAGATCGGGTTTTCACTAGCCAGACCGAGCACCAGGAAGCTCATGGCGATGCGGTGATCCAGCGCCGCTTCGATGGTAGCGCCGCCGGCCGGCGCGCCGCCCGCGCCCTGGATGGTCAAGCTATCCGGGCCTTCTTCGACTGCAACGCCGCACGCGGCCAGACCCGCGGCGACAGCAGCCAGGCGGTCGCTTTCCTTGTGACGCAGTTCGCCGACCCCATGGAACACGGTGGTGCCTTCGGCGCAGGCCGCAGCCATGGCCAGCACGGGATATTCATCGATCATCGCCGGCGCGCGCGCCGCCGGCACTTCGACCCCGGCTAGAGCGCTGGCGGTGACCGTGAGATCGGCCACCGGTTCACCACCCTCGACGCGCTCGTCGCGCCAGGTCAGATCGGCGCCCATTTCGGCCAGGCTGGCATAGAGGCCAGTTCGCGTCGGGTTCGTGCAGATACCAGGCAAGGTGATTTCCGACCCGGGCACCAGCAGCGCCGCCACGGTGGGAAAGGCCGCCGAGCTGGGATCGGCCGGCACGGCGATGGCGGCCGGCGCCAATTCGGGCTGACCGGTGATGGTGATCCGGCGTCCGGTCTGATCGCTGACATCCTCGACACGGATTTCGGCGCCGAAATGACCGAGCATGCGCTCGGTATGGTCGCGGGTTGCGGTCGTCTCCACGACGCTGGTCTCGCCCGGCGCGTGCAGACCGGCTAGTAGCACCGCCGACTTCACCTGGGCCGACGCCACCGGCAATGTGTAGGCGGTAGGCCGCAAATTATCGCTGCCGGCCACGGTGAGTGGCATGCGCTCGCCATCGTTAGCCTGGAAGGTCACCCCCATCGCCGTCAACGGGGTGACCACCCGGCCCATGGGGCGCGACCGCAGCGAGGCATCGCCGGTCAGCACCGCCGAAAAGCCATGGCCGGCCAGCAGGCCGCACAACAGGCGCGCCGCCGTGCCGGAATTACCCAAATCGATGACATCATCGGGTGGGGTCAGCCCACCGATGCCGACGCCATTGACCCGCCACGCGCCCAACCCGTCGCGGGTGACCGCCACTCCCAGCAGCTCCAGCGCGGCGGCGGTGTGACGCACATCGTCGCCTTCAAGCAAGCCGGTGATCGTGGTTTCGCCGACCGCCAGCGCCGCCAGCATCAGCGCCCGGTGGGAAATCGACTTGTCGCCGGGCACTTTGAACGCCCCCCGCAGAGGGCCGCCGCGCCGGGCGGTAAGCGTGCCGGAGGCTGTGTTTTTCGGTTTTGACATGGGCCTTCTCGTTGGCGAGGTGCCATAGCACAGAAGCCGCGGGCCGGCTATTGGCGTTGCGCTGCGGCGTCGGCAAATTTTCGGTGGATGATTTTGCTTTTGACAGGCGGCGGCTATCGTGGCACACGGCAGCGCTTAACCCGTCGGAGGAATGACAGTGGCCAAACCGGAATGGGGCGTGAAGCGGACTTGCTTAGCCTGCGCAACACGTTTCTATGACATGCGCAAGGACCCGATTTTGTGTCCGAGCTGCGGCGTTAAGTTTGATGTGGAAACGATCTTTCGGCCACGGCGTTCGCGTGCGGCACCCGACGAGACGCCAAAGCCAGAAGCACCCGCCGTCAAGAGCGACGAGGATATCGAAAAGGAACTGGCAGCCTTGGCCGATGACTCCGCCGCTGACGATGATGACGAAGATGATGATGCGACCATCGAAGACACGTCGGATTTGGAAGACGATAACACCGATGTTCCGATCGTGCCTAAGGACATCAACGACGAGAGCTAGACATATTCGAGATTGCAGGTTGAATTATTGCTTGCCTTCGATGCCGCCATGGGTATCGTCGCGCCGATAATCGCCACGCCAGATAATGGGGCCGTAGCTCAGTTGGGAGAGCGCTACAATGGCATTGTAGAGGTCGTCGGTTCGATCCCGTCCGGCTCCACCAGAATAAAACAAAGGCTCAGTCGGTAACGGCTGAGCCTTTGTTCTGTGTGCGATCACAATGCAAATGAGTTCGCAATAGCCAAGCCCTGGGTCGTCAGATCAATTGCCCGACGACAAAGTTTGTACTCGATACCAATCGGTCGGTAGAGGTTCCGGAGACGGGATCAACTCAATCTGCAGCATATCACGGGTTCGACCTGGCTCGACTGTCCCGGCTTTGTGCATGCAAAGCTCGGTATTGCAAAGCACCATTGACCCCTTCGGTCCAGTGCATTTCACGACTGCATTTGGGTTGTCGATTATATTCGCGGCTCCGGCGTAATTTTCGCGGGTACCATATCCGGCGCGAATTATGCGCTTGGTATCTTTGCGAGATTGGACGTGAAACGGACCGTCGGCCTCTGTGACATCGGACAAATTGACCATCATCTTCAATATGGAAGTCGGTTGGGCATCGCAATGCCAATTGTTCGCGTAAATCCCCTGTGCCGCGACATCCGGTTCGGCACCAAGATTGCGCCATATCTTCAAGGTCATGACACCAAAATTCGACCCAAAATAACCGCGCACAGCGTTCGAAACATTTTCATCGAGAAGGCCTGCAGTAGCGGGAATGTAGCGACCAGCATCGAGTAACAAAAACCTGTACGCCACCCCATCGATAATCGGCCGAGGTTCGGTCGCAGGATGGCCCTCAGCCAACATCTGCGAAAATTTGTCTTCAATGGTTTGAATAAGCTCCACCGGAAAAAGCTTGGGGGCAATTGCAAACCCCTGGGTTCTGATCAACGAAGAGTCTATCGAAGTATCAAGATCGCCGTGACCTCGCGACGCCACCCGCGCACGGGCCATCGTCAGCCGTCCCTCTAAGTTTCTTGAAAACGTCGTGGAATTTCCAAAAACAATACGACCAAGTCTTTCGTCTACATAACCTTTTGGATTTGTCCGAAAACTCGACACCGAAACCACTGTCTTCTCCACTGCAGCTGACGCTAGATCACACCAGTTATCCGTGACCTTCTCCAGTTTGCCCCACTTGGAGTCAAATTCAAACCGGGACGCCTTAGAAATTGATTCCAACAGCGGACGATTATAGGTGCGTCATATTATTGTACAGCTACTGATTCGTCGTGACAGCGAAATCCGTAGAGATCGCGCTCGACCATGCCGTATTTGGTAGTATCGAACTGCGCCACGATAAGACCGTTAAACTCGCCAATTGAACGCTTCAACCAGTCGACATCTACATAACCTGCCAACACCGAATTCGGGTTCCGCGTCACTATTTCGCTTAGCATCCTGAGATATACGGTGTTACCCGCGTGATGAATGTCGAGGAACTCACATACCGTTGACCCATAGGACGCCGAGTCTCGTAAGTCGTAATACTCAACGCCCAGTTGTCCGAGCTTGTCGCTAAGCGAGTCGACAAACCGATATCTCCCGGATTCAGTCATCACGCGTTGAATTGGCGGTGCGACGGGCGGCAGCATTAGAATAACTCTGACTCCCGCACGTTCGAGCGTTCCAATGGTGTCGGCGAGTATCTGAAATTCCTCCGATCTAAAATTTTGATCCGGTGCATATCCGCCTTTCGCGACGTCGAGTATTACATTTGGGCTATTGAGACGTCGCCGGTTTGAGATAACGGTCTCATCATTGCGCAGGCCATAAGTCCACGCACCGTGAAGTGTCGACCCGTCGCTTCGCGTTCCCACCGACTGCATCACCGCTCTCACACCAAGTTTATCGTAATGTGTGATGCTATTTAGACTTCGATTTCCAACAAGGATTTCAAAATACTCGGCGAACGAAATCGTTCCGTCGCGCAACCAAACAAAGGGTTTCGTGATTTTTTGTCTCGTCAAAGACACCGAACCTTCATTTTGTTGCTCGGCCCTGGCTGCCCTTCGTGTGCCTCCGAACCACCAAAAATCAATATTCCACAGCACCAATTTCGGCATGTGCCTACTGAGCATTTCCGAAACAAAAGCCGGCGCGTCGTGGATGGAGCTCATGACCAAACAAGCGCATGCGAACCGCTCTGTAAAAAACTCTTGGCGGAAATACCCGGCGCGCGATGACCCTAACGCTATAATCTCCGGCCGCCGGGCCTCGATTATTTCTAATCTATGTTCAGGATTAATGTCGTGGAGACCGGTTCCGTATAACGCACCAGTGCTTTGTTGATATTGCGCTACATCTTTAAGCGACCTAAACTCACCGGCGGATCGGAGCATTAAATAATTCATAAACAAAGGAAACATAACAACAATAATTGTTAAGATAAAATAAAACATATATTTATGTTTATCTTCCATTTTCCCCTCTATAATGCCATTGTTATATATTCAGAATCAAAAATTGTAATAAAGAAATTCCTGCGAAGCCGACAGCATTGCGAACAAGCAAATTGATGCCACCACACCAAATACGATCGCCCATGCCGGGGTAAATTTCCACGTCGTGGCCAAAACGGAATTATCACCGAAATCGATACGTGCGTCCGGGATCACAGGCTGATACCTGCGCAAAAATTCATACGTGTTCGGCAACATCCATACGACGAGTAATAATGTTGGCAGGAGAATGATGGGCCATGATGATTGATTTATCGAGGTAATTCCCAGCTCGATAAATTTCTCCTGAAGATCGGTGGGCAGATGGCGGAAAACGCCGGTGGGAATTTTGATGCCGTCGATGGCCACCATCCCCCGAAGAATTCTAGTCGCACCGTCGAAGGTTTCGGCCCGAAAGAATACCCAAGCGACCACCACACTAAGGAATGTAATGATGCGGTAAAATTGCCGTAACAATGCCGCATTGAAACCATTGGTATTCTTTATCTGGGCGAACGGCAGCTCTCGCCAGATATGATTTACAATAAGATACACACCGTGCAACCCGCCCCACACCATGAATGTCCAACCTGCTCCGTGCCAAAGGCCGCCAAGCAGCATGGTAACCAGGATGTTTAACACGCGGCGGTAGGGGCCTTTTCTGCCCCCACCAATGGGAATGTATAGATAATCCCGCAGAAACCGCGACAGCGTCATGTGCCAGGTGCGCCAAAAATCAATAATGCTGGTTGTGCGGTAGGGAGAATAGAAATTCATCGGCAACCGTATGCCAAACAATCGCGCTGCCCCCACGGCCATATCTGAATAGCCGGAGAAATCGAAATATATTTGAAATGTATATGATAGCGCAGCGGTCCACGCGGAATAAAAATCAATACTGCCGCCTTGTTCGGCAATGACGAAAACGGGTGTGGAGAATTCCGCTACCGTATCGGCAATAAGTACCTTTTTCGACAATCCAATGACAAAAATCGTAACCCCGATTGTAATGTTTTCCGCGCGCGCGCTATCCAGAATTCGGCGTGCGAATTGAGGCATCATCTCCTTGTGATGGACGATTGGTCCGGCGATCAATTGCGGGAAAAAGAGAACGAACAGAGCGTAACGCAGAAAATTCGTTTCGCGCGCTTCATTGCGGTAGACATCAACCAGATAAGCAACTTGCTGAAAGGTAAAGAACGAGATCGCCAATGGGAGGATGATCGAACCGAGGCGCACGTCGGCCCCGGTAATACTGTTGAGGTTGTCGACAAAGAAATTGGCGTATTTGAAGTAGGCAATACAAAGAATGTTTGCGCTAATTCCAAGCGCCAAGACAATTTTTGCAGACGATGGATTGCTCATTCTGAGACTGGCTATCGCCAGGCCGCATCCGAAATTAACAAGAACGGAAATTACAATCAGCGGTACGTAGTCAATACGCCAATAGCCATAGAAAAATAGCGACGCCAGTATCAGAACGACAACCGACGCGTGCCGTCCCGTATTCCGGAGTAGGTAGAAGGCGGTAACTGTTATGGGGAGAAAAAGAACTACAAAAACATATGAATTAAATAACATTCTAGTCGGCCCCAATTCTAAGTCGGATTGGTTGTATCAACCTATCGGCATGTTAGGACTTGTTGAAGCACCATCGTTCGCTCTTCGCCTAAAGATCATCACAACGTGACCCAGAGCCCTCGGCAGGGCTCGTCCGTCGACCAACTGAATACGCGGATAGATGTTGAACCGACAATACCCTATCGGATGATTCACACCTTTGCAGTCGCGCTAAGCGGTTATGAGTATCGCGCACATGACAGCACTCAACCGAATTGCGACAACATCGGTCGCTCCCTCCCGATCGAGAGCGCTACAATGGCATTGTAGAGGTCGTCGGTTCGATCCCGTCCGGCTCCACCAGAATTAGTCCCTAGGGGCGGTTAGTGAACGGCGGGTTGTAAAAGCAGCCCGCCGTTACTTTTTGCCGCCGCGCCGGTTAAAAGAAACCCGATATGAGCGAAAGCACCATACCGCCGCAACGAACGCCAGATCACCGGCGCCAGACCTATGTGGTCATCGGCTGCGCGCTGGCCATCGTCGCCATTGCCGTCGGCATCCAGCAGACCTTTGGCCTGTTCATGCTGCCGATTAGCCAGCAATTGGGCTGGGGCCGGGAGGTGCTGTCGCTGGCGCTCGCCACCCAGGCGTTGATGATCGGCGTGGCCACGCCGTTCCTCGGCGCGATCGCCGATAAATGGGGCGCACCGCGCGTCATGGCGGCCGGCGGCGCGCTCTACGCCCTTGGCGTCGTTCTGATGTCCCAGTCCACCAGCCCCACGGCGATGTTCTTAAGCGCCGGTTTTCTGGTCGGCATCGCCGCCGCCACCTGCGGCATGCCGATGGTGCTGTCGGTGGTCGGACGTAACGTCAGTGCCGAAAAGCGCAGTATGTGGCTGGGTACCGTCACCGCCTGCGGTACCTTGGGTCAATTCCTCGTGGTGCCCTTCAGCCAGCGGCTGATCGGCGGGTTCGGCTGGGTCGCCGCCCTCATTGTATTGGCCTTCGTGGTCGCCCTGATCATTCCGCTGGCCTTTGCCATCCTGCGCGCCGGCAAAGGCATTACCGAGGCCCCATCGACCCAGAGGCTGGGCGAGGCGCTGCTCGAGGCGCGCAGCCATTCGGGCTATGTAATGCTGATCGCCGGCTTCTTCGTGTGCGGCTTTCAGGTGCGGTTTATCGCCGCCCACCTGCCGGCCTATCTAGGCGATTTGAATTTAACCGCGGAACTGGCGGCGACCGCCCTGGTCGTCATCGCCGTCTTCAACGGCATCGGCTCGTGGGGGTTCGGCTATCTCGGCGGCCGGTACCGCAAGAAATACCTACTGTGCTGGCTCTATGGACTGCGGTCGGTGGCCATATATCTATTCATCAGCACCCCCGCCAGCCCGACCACGGTGCTGATATTTTCCGCCGTCATCGGCCTGCTGTGGCTCGGCACGGTGCCGCTGACCAGCGGCATCGTGGCGCAAATATTCGGCACCCGCTATATGGCGACCTTGTACGGAATTGTCTTTCTCGGCCACCAACTCGGCAGTTTTCTGGGGGTTTGGCTGGGCGGACGCCTGTTCGACGCGACCGGGTCGTATCAAAGCATATGGTGGATTTCGATCGGGCTGGGGCTTGCCGCGGTTGCGGTGCACGCGGCGATCAACGATACGCCGATGGCCCGGATGCAGGCGGCGCGCTCGTCAACCGGCTGAATCGCTATCGAGCCAAACAACCTGACCAGCGCTTGGTTATCGGCAGTTAACCGTCAAAACTGAAGAGTCACACCATATTTATAGTATAGAAAATATAAATATATCATTATAGAGAAATTATTATCTTATTACAGATGTGTTTTTCATATAAATCGGCGTAACAAAAAGATAATTATTTGCAATAAGGCTTTCATATCGACCCTTCTCTTGTACACTTCTGGCCTACCAACAAACATTGCGCCAGAGTTACGGCTCTGGCCGTGTGCTCTATTACAAGGGACGTGGGTCATGAAGGTAATTGCAGTCACCTCGCAAAAGGGGGGCACCGGCAAAACAACGCTATCCGGCCACCTGGCGGTGCAGGCCGAGCGTACCGGCATGGGCCCAGTGGTTCTGGTCGACTGCGACCCTCAAGGCAGTCTGACCAACTGGTGGAACTATCGCCAGGCCGAGACCCCGATTCTGGTGCAAACCAGCCTGGCGAAGCTGGCCGAAGATTTGGACGCGCTGCGCGAATCCGGCGTTCAGCTAGTGGTCATCGATACCCCGCCGGCGATCACCTGGACTATCGTCAACGTCATCAAACTGGCCGACCTGGTAGTTATCCCGGTGCGGCCGAGCCCGCACGACTTGGCGGCAACCGGGTCCACCGTTGATCTCATCGGCGGTCTCGGCAAGCCGCTTATCTTTGTGGTCAATAGCGCCAGCCAGCGCGCCCGTATTACAACCGAAGCCGCCGTCGCACTGTCACAGCACGGCGCGGTGGCGCCCAGCATCATTCATCACCGCACCGATTTCGCCGCCAGCATGATCGATGGTCGAACAGTCATGGAACTGCCGCGGGCGGAACGATCAACCGATGAGATCGAGCGACTGTGGATGTATCTGGAAGGCCGTCTTGAGACGCTGGACGCGGCGGCCGCGGCCGAAACGCAGACGCGCCCTGTCCCAGCATCGCCGACCGAGACACCCGATGGAGCAATCGACGACGAGCCGTTGCGCGTTGTCGGGGGGAATGTCGGATGAGGACGAACAGACCGGCGACCTTATCGAGCGCGCTGTTGGCGCGCAAAGGCAGCGCGGCACCGACGGGCTACACCCCGATCCGCCCGGAAGATGTCATCACCGCGACCAGCGCATTCGAAAATAGCGGCACCCGCCATTCGGGCGGTCCCCGGCCGGTTATGGCGCCGGTACCGGAGAGCGCCAACGGACCCACGTCAATCGACGGCGAACGGGCGCGGGTTTCCGTGCGCCTCGACCGCGACCGTCATCTCAAACTAAGGCTTACCGCCGCCCATCTGGATCATTCGTTACAGGACATCATGACCGATGCCCTGGACCGATATCTCGAACAGATCAGCCCCGAAATTTTGCGCAACAGTTGCGCCTGTCTCGGCGTCGCCGCGCCGCGCGGCTGGCAACCGAAATAACCGACTAGCAAGGTCTTGATCGCTATGCGACTTGCCGAAAAACCTGACGACCTGGCTGAAAATACGCCGCCGGAAAAGGATGACGTTCCGCCGGACAATAAGGCCTTGGTGGTGTTCGCCGACAAGCCCAAGGCACCGCCGCCCGCGTCGCTGTCGGCGAACCTGATTCCGCGTCACAAAGACAATTGGGGCGGCGTCCAAGTCGAGCAGATCGAACAACGGGTCGCGCCGACAACGGCGGTGCCATCCGAGGTGCCTGCTTGGTCGCCGCAAGAAGAGCCGGCAGTGGCGGACACTGCGGAAAATATTGATGAGGCTTTCGGCGCTCGTGCCCAGCAGGCGATTTTGGAAAAAGCGTTTGTCGACCTGGAACCCGTTGCGGCCGCCGAGCCGATCGACCGGGCCGAATTCGAAAGCGCCCGCAGTTCGGCCTCCAAGTGGCGCTTATACCGCAGCCCGTCTTCCAGCTATTGGGAACGGGTGATTAAGGATGCATCGATCTTCATCATCGTGTTCGCCGTGCTGCTGCTGGTGATCCTCCAGACCATGTGACTACGCGCAGGGCACCTCCCCCTGCCGCGAAGACGTGGTCGCAAAAAGGGCTTGGCTAGAAAAAGCCAAGCCCTTGTTTTATGCGGGTTCGGTAATGTGAATCCTATGTCAGGTGACTTCAGTCTCGTCATCCAGCAACTCATCGAGCAGATCGGCCACCGGGTCGGTGGTCGCTTCGCTCGTTGTGCCGTCATCGGCGAGCGCGTCGAGCAGACCCGCCAAAGGATCGTCCTCAACCACCGGATCGGCGACGCCGCCGGTATCGGCAGTCTCGTCGCCCGGCACGCTATCTTCGCCAGTGGGCGGAGTCTCATCGCCATCCACGACAACATCGGTGCCGACATCGTCGGCAATGACGCCGGTATCGCCCTCACCTTCGCCGTCGGGCGTCGGCGCTACGCTGATAAGGCCGCGGGCGATCTGCGAGACCAGCCAACCAAAGTTTTCGCCCTCTCCAAACCCGTCAAATTCCGTGCGGGCACGGTGGGCTGGCGAATTGCCTGACTTACCAGGACCCTCAGTTTCTCCGCCTTCTTCGGTGGGTGCAACCGCCGTGGTGGTATCGGTGGTTGTGGCCGGTTCGACATCGGACGTCACGGTCTGAAACTGCTGTCCCCGGCCTTGTCCGTTGCCGGCATGGTCGGGCCGCGCACCTTGGCCGAGACTGGCCGGTGAGAATTGATTGTTGATTTGCATTTGCGTACCTCGCGCGTTTGTCTGCGAGAGCAGAGCGCGCTCCCGCGTCGGATTCAATGTCGATCGAGGAGCGATTCCTTCGCTGACCTCTGCCTATACACACGCAAACACCATGCCATGCGGGTGCCGACGGCGGCGATCGGCGCTAACGCGTTAACCAAGCTAACTTTTTCGGAATAGTCACACGTTGGAGAACGCCGGAACGCCCGGCAATACCGGCGCATATTTACCCCCACCCGGCAATTACTGCCGAGGCCTTGATCGGCGCGGGCTTAACATGGGGTGAATTTTTCTGCACTGTATCGGCCAGAACGCACCAGCACGTAGCGGCCGTCAACGACCGGGGAGAGTGACGTGAAGATCATTCCAAAAAACAATCTCGAGACGAACATCACCATCGCCGACATCGAGGCGATGCGCGACAAGGTGAAAAACTGGGGACGCTGGGGCGACGACGACCAAATCGGCACGCTGAATTTCGTCACCGAGGCGGAAATTAAGGCGGCCCGCGACACTATCCGCAAAGGCAAGGTTATTTCGCTCGGCCTGCCGTTCGATAAGGACGGCCCCCAGCGCGGCGGCCAGGGGCGGTTCAATCCGATCCACACCATGCTGGCGACCGGTACCGACGCGGTCTCGGGCGTGCAGGACGATAAAACCGCGCCCGACATGGTCGAAGGCCAGCTGATGTGCCGCTACGCCGACGACATGGTCTCGATGCCGCTGCAATGCGGCACCCAATGGGACAGCCTGGCCCATGTGTTCGCCAACGACAAAATGTGGAACGGCTACGATGCCCGCCTGGTCGATGCCAACGGCGCCAAGAAGAACGGTATCCAAAACACCCGCGACCGTATGGTGGGCCGTGGCGTGCTGCTCGATATTCCGCGCTATCTGGGCGGCGACGTGCTCGAAGACGGCTTCGGCGTCGGCAACGCCGAACTCGACGCATGCGCCAAGGCGCAGGGCGTCGAAATCCGCCGCGGCGATTTCGTCATCGTGCGCACCGGCATGATGGAGCGCTGTCTGGCCGACGGCGACTGGGGCAGTTACGCCGGCGGCGACGCGGCCGGCATGCGTTTTGAGACCGCCGAATGGGTGTTCGAAAAGGAAATCGCGGCGATTTGTTCCGACACTTGGGGCTGCGAGGTGCGGCCGAACGAATCAAACGAGGCGTTTCAGCCCTGGCACTGGGTGGTGATCCCGATGATCGGCATCACCATGGGCGAGATTTTCTATCTCAAGGACCTCGCCGACGACTGCCTGGAAGACGGCGTCTACGAGTTCCTGTTCTGCGCGCCACCCCTGCCGATCACCGGCGCCGTGGGATCGCCGATTAATCCGCAAGCGATCAAGTAGTCTGGCCGCCATGCCCAATACGGACAACCGGCACCTGCGCTTCGGCATTTTTATGGGTCCGTTCCATAGCCCGGACGAGAACCCGACCCTAGCGCTCGAGCGCGACCTCGATCTGGTGGTCCTCCTCGATAAGCTGGGTTACGACGAAGCCTGGATCGGCGAGCACCATTCGGGCGGGTTCGAGATCATCGCCTCGCCCGAAGTGTTCATCGCCTTTGCCGCCGAACGCACCCAGCATATTCGGCTCGGCACCGGAGTCTCTTCGCTGGCCTATCACCACCCTTTCATCAACGCCGACCGCATGAACCAGCTCGACCATATGACCCGCGGCCGGGTGATGTTCGGGGTCGGTCCCGGCTCACTCCCGTCGGATGCCTTCGCCATGGGCTTTCACCCGAAAGAGCAGCGCCGCCGCATGAACGAGGCGCTCGACGTGCTGGTACCGCTATTGCGCGGCGAACGGGTAAGCGCCGAGACCGACTGGTTCACCCTCAACGAAGCCCGCCTGCAACTGTCCAGCTATTCGAAACCGATGATCGAGATGGCCGTGGCCTCGTTGCGCTCGCCGGCCGGCGCGCTGGCGGCCGGCAAGCACGGCATCGGCCTGTTGTCGCTCGGCGGCACCAACGACGAAGCCCTGGCCGCCCATACCGAGAACTGGCGGCGCTGTGAGGAGGCGGCAGCCGAACATGGCAAAAGTGTGGACCGCAAGAACTGGCGCATCACCACTTTCATCCACCTCGCCGAAACGCGCGAGCAGGCAGAAGCCGATGTCGGGTTCGGACTTGAGGCCTTCGCCGATTATTTTCGCAACATCGCGCCGACCCCCATCATACCGCCGGGCACCCCCGACCCGCTGGCACATCTGCGCGACAACCGCATCGCCGTGATCGGTACCCCCGACGATGCGATCGCGCATATCGAGCGCCTATGGAACGGCACCGGCGGTTTCGGCGCGCTGCTGCAACTGGCCCATGACTGGGCTAACTGGCAGGCCACCCAGAAGAGCTACGAGCTAATGACGCGCTATGTCATCCCCCATTTCCAAAACGCCATGGACGCGAGGCGCGATTCCTACGACCACACCGCCGCCAACCGCGAAACCTATGTCGGCGCGGTCAACGACGCCATCTCGACCGAGACCAAACGTTACGAAGAGCGCCAACGTAAAGCCGCAGCGAAAAGGGAAAAGTAGCTTTGGCTGGCGCGAACGAGCCGCGAGAGTTCGATCTGATCGTTGTCGGCTGCGGCATATCTGGCCTGTCGGCGGCGGTGACCGCGCAGCAGAACGGCGCCAAGGTCGCCGTGCTCGAACGCGCGGTGAAAGAAGAGCGCGGCGGCAACACCCGTTACACCGAATCCTACTGGCGCATGCGCTCGCGCGACGCGGTGTCGGAAGATTTCGAGGACCAGCTGGCCAATAATTCCGGCGGCTATCCCGACCCGGAATTGATTCAGGATGCAATGCGGCCCTATGACGAGTGGCCACCCCTATTGAAATCCCTGGCCTTCACCGATCCGGAGCTGATCGCCACCATCGCCCGCGAGGCGCCGGTCGCCCTGCAATGGCTCGAGAGTTTCGAGGTGACCTTCGATTTTCTGCCCAACTATTTTATCAACGAGTCGACCACCCGCATGGCCCCGGTCGGCGGCGGTCTAGCGCTGGTCGAGGCGCTGGCGGGTTATGCCGAGACCGTGCCCGACGACATTACCTTCTTCTACGAGACCACGGCGAAGGCGTTAATCCATGGGGCGGACGGCGCGGTAACTGGGATCGACGCGGTCGGCAAAGGCAACCGGCGGCTGGCAATTCACGGGGCCGCCGTGGTGCTAGCGAGCGGCGGTTTCGAAGGCAATCCGGAAATGCAGAGCCATTATCTGGGGCCCCAGGCGCTCTACATCCGCCCGGTAGCGCGCGGCGGCCATTACAATCGCGGCGAAGGCATCCGCATGGCGCTCGACGCCGGCGGCGCGCCGGCCGGCGACTATGGCAGCTTCCACGCCCAACCGATCGACCCGCGCTCGGGCGAGCAGGAACCGGTGGTGCTGACCTATACCTACGGCATTCTGGTCAATAAGCTGGGCCGTCGCTTCGTCGACGAGGCGCCGACCACGGTCGATGCCAGCTACGAATCGCGCACCCGGGTGATCATGCAACAGCCTGAGGGCCTGGCCTACGCAATCCATGACGGGCGCCTGGACGATGTGCCGAACTGGCAGAAATCGGTGCGCACCCGCGTGCCGCCGCTGATGGCCGACACGGTACCGGAACTGGCGGCACAGATCGGCGTCGATGCGGACGAGCTCACCGCCACCATTGATACCTACAACGCGGCCTGCCCCGACCCGGCCGGCTTCGACCCGATCCACGCCGACGGCCTGGCGACCAGCGGCCTGGAGCCGATCAAGTCGAACTGGGCGCGGGTGCTCGACCAGCCGCCGTTCCGCGCCTGGCCGATCATCGCCGCCAACTGCTTTACCTTCGGTGGCATCAAGGTGAATACTGACGCCCAAGTGGTGAACATGGATGGCGAGGTGATCCCCGGCCTGTACGCCGCCGGCGAGGTGGTCGGGCTGTACTACCGCAACTATCCGGGCTCGACCTCGGTGATGCGCGGCGCGGTCACCGGCCGCCTGGCGGCACTCGACTTCACCCGCCGCCACAACCGCGCAGCCTAGGAAATTTCAAGAGGAGCCGCCCATGAGTGTTGCCCGCCATCCCAGACCGCCGGAGCTGGAAGATGTCTCGCTGGAAGAGATCATGGAGCGCTATGTGGCGCGGTTTTCCGACCGGGTGCCCGATTGGGAAGCCTTCGAGGACGCCAAGATCGAGGGCTATAAGCGCGCCCAGCACCGCTTCATCGGCGCCGGCGGGTCCGGCAAGCATAGCGACCCCAACGCCATCCCGGCCCGCGCCCATACGTTGTCGATCATGTATGTGGAGCCCGGCCAGGGAAACGCACCGCACACCCATGAAATCGAAGAGACCTTCTTCGTTCTTAAAGGGCGGCTCGATGTTTTCATCGAGGACGAGGACGGCAACCGGCGCGAGACCCAGCTCGGTCCTTGGGAATGTATCGCCTGTCCGCCCGGCGTCATCCACGGCTACGACAATAAAAGCTTGGAGCCGGTGTGGTTTCAGGTGATGTTGGGGCGTGGCGAGCCCGAGGCGATGGGATACGCCGACGACGAACTCTATAAGCAGCGCGAGGCCCATCTCGACGAAGCCCATCTCGACGAAGATTGACCCGCGGCGACAAGCCAACTGTAATAACGACCAAGTTTCCAGCTCAGCCCTAAACAGCGAGATTCAACATGTCCAATTCCAATACTGCGAAACGTAAACTCGGCGGCAGCGACCTTGAAATGACGGCGATCGGCCTGGGCTGCATGTCCTTTTCCGGCGTCTACGGCGCCAGCGATGACGATGCGGCGGTAGACTTGATCCATTATGCGATCGATAGCGGCGTCGACGCGCTGGACAGCTCAGACATGTATGGCTGGGGTCATAACGAAGATCTGCTTGGCCGCGCACTGCCCGGACGCCGCGACAAGGTTACGCTGATCACCAAATTCGGCCAGGTAAAGAACCCGGATGGCGGCGGCAATCTAGTCGATGGCCGGCCGGAATATGTCGCGAGCTGCTGCGAGGCCAGCCTGAAGCGCCTGAATACCGATGTCATCGATTTGTATTTCCAACACCGCATCGACCCCAAGGTGCCGATCGAAGAAACCGTCGGCGCCATGGGCCGGCTGGTCGAACAGGGCAAGGTGCGCGCTATCGGCATCTGCGAAGGCAAGCCCGAGACCATCCGCAAGGCGCACGGCGCCCACCCGCTGGCCACGGTGCAAAGCGAATATTCGCTGCTCTATCGCGAGCAGGCCGAAGAAGCCCTGGTGGCGATGCGCGAGTTGGGCATCTCTTACATGGCCTACGCGCCGCTCGGCCGCGGCCTGCTGACCAGCGAATTCCTGTCTCTCGATACGATGCCCGAGGACGATCCCCACTATCGCCACCCGCGCTATGCGGGCGAGAACTTCGCCCACAATATCGAGCTGGCGCGTCGGGTCGCTGAAATCGCCGCGGAGAAGGGCTGCACACCGGCGCAGCTGTGCATTGCCTGGCTGCTGGCCCAGGGCGACGACATCGTCACCATCCCCGGCACCAAGCGCCAGGAGCGGTTGGATGAGAATATGGGGGCGTTGGGTGTCAGCCTGTCGGCCGACGATCTAGCTCGAATTTCCGACACCGTGCCCGCCGGCGCGGCGGCCGGCACCCGCTACCCCGCTGGCGGTATGAAGGGCGTCCATATCTGACGCTGTCGCAAAATCCAATTGGCTAAAAGAAAGGGCCTGGTCAATTTCGGCCAGGCCCTTTTCGTTTCGCGTGTGAACCAGCGCTACTTCGGCGGCAGGGTGCGCAGATAGGCGACGATGGCGTCGAGGTCTTCGGCGCTGATATTGGCGTAATAGGGATAGGCCATCGGCGGCAGCATGCGCCCACCGTCGGGCCGGGTGCCGGCCGCGATCATCTTCTTGAGGTCGGCGTCCGAAACATCCTTCAAACCGGTCGGCGTGAGGTTGGCGGCAACGCTGGTGCCCCACGGCCCGTGAAATTCGAACCCGCCGGCGCCGAGCCTGTTCTGATAATCGCGCCGCCCCCGTTCACCCATCGGCGTGTGGCATTCCGTACAATGACCGGCGGGACCGGCGGGACCGGCCAGATAGGCGCCATAAGCCACCTTGTCGGTTTTCGGCACATCAGCGACCTGGCCGACCGGCGGTCCATAGGCCGGCGGCAGCGGAATGCGGTAGACCGATTTCGGCACTTGGTTCTTGATCGGCGGCAAATTGCGCATATAGGCCACCAGCGCCTTGGCATCGCTATCGGACAGGCCGCGATACAGGACGATCGGCATCGGCGGGCCGATGATCGAGCCGTCCGGTCGAACGCCTTCGCGGATCGCCTTGATCAGTTGTTCGTCGGTCCAGTTGCCGATGCCGGTTTCCTTGTCCGGCGTAATATTCGAGGCGTACGCGGTGAACGGCGGTTCATCGAATTTGAAACCACCGGCCAACTCCATGCCGGGCAGTTCGCCGTTCGGCCCCTTCGGCGTGTGGCAATTACCGCAGGCGACGATCGATTGCATGAGATAGGTACCACGCTCGAGCGGCGTTTCAGCGACAGCCGCGCTCGACATGGTCAAAAACATAACAGCGGCGAAACACGCCGCAATTCGGTTCTCCATAGCTCCCCCCCAAGTCACAATTTCATTATGCATTCGATGTTACCGCGTGCGGACATGAGCGCCAACCACCACGAGGTAAATTAGGACCGTAAGCTCTCAAACTTTCGGCTAATAGACCTTGGTCTAATTTACCGCCCAGCCCGGACTCTTCTATAAAAATTTCGAACGGTTGGTCATTGAGCACGCCACCGTTCACGAGATTTTTGTGCTGTGTAGCTTGGCGCGATGCTTAATTGATCGCGGCTATACAGCCTTCTCCCTGTGTTCCCCCGATCCCTGTAGACAGGGGTTGCTTGGATGTGCGGAGTACTTGTTACTCCGCACATCCAATTTTTTATCGACCTTCTGTCGGTAAACCAGCCAAAAACCCAACGTTTCCGCGGTTTCCAGTGAATGCGCATTATCCGCGACTTGCCCTGCGGGGGCAGAGCCTGTTTTAGTGGGCGCGGAAACCGGAAATGCTGAACAATTCAATTATCAACATCGCGTCGCTCGCCTATATCGGCGTGCTGTTTGCCATCGCCTCCTATGGCGACCGGCTGGCGGCAAAACGGCCGGCCGGTCAACGGGCGACCGCCAAACCGTTAATCTACGCGCTGACCCTGGCGGTCTACTGCACATCGTGGACGTTCTACGGCAGCGTCGGTCTGGCGGCATCGAGCGGCTATGACTTTTTGCCGGTCTATCTGGGACCGATCCTTCTGTTTACCCTGGGCTATCCGGTGTTGCGCAAGATCATCCGCATCGCCAAGGCCGAGAACATCACCACCATCGCCGATTTCGTGGCGGCGCGGTTCGGGAAGAGCCAATCGGTCGCTGCCGTGGTAACGATAATCGTGGTGATCGGCATTCTGCCGTACATCGCCCTGCAACTAAAAGCCGTCTCCGCCAGCTTTAATGTGCTCAGCGGCTATCCGGCCGTGGTCGTGCAAGACACGATCAGCGCCGGTCCTTGGTGGTCGGACACCGCCCTGGTGGTCGCCGCGCTGATGGCGGTGTTTTCGATAATCTTCGGCACCCGCAACATCGACGCCACCGAGCATCACCAGGGCATGATGTTGGCGATCGCCTTCGAATCCGTGGTGAAGTTGGTGGCGTTCCTGGCGGCAGGCGCGTTCGTGACCTTCATTATGTTCGGCGGCATCGATAATCTTCTGACCAACGCTGCGGCCTCACCGTTAATCGTCGAGCGCTTCACCGGCGGCATCGACGCCTCGAAATGGGTGACGATCGCGCTGTTGTCGATGGCAGCGATTATCTGCCTGCCGCGTCAATTCCATGTGGCCGTAGTCGAAAACGCCAATGAGAGCGAACTGAAGAGGGCCGCCTGGCTGTTCCCAGCCTATCTGATTGCCATAAATCTGTTTGTCATTCCCATCGCCTTGGCGGGTTTGATCGCCTTCGGCGGATCGGGGGTCGACGCCGATACATTTGTGCTGGCCCTGCCGATGGTGGCCGAACAGGAAACCTTGGCGCTGTTCGTGTTTATCGGTGGCCTGTCGGCGGCGACCGGCATGGTGATTGTGGCGACGGTGGCGCTCAGCACCATGGTCTCGAACGATGTGGTGATGCCGTTATTGCTGCGCTACGGCGCGCGGGGGCCCGAGCGGCACCGTGATGTGGGCCAGCTTCTGCTCAGCGTTCGCCGCACCGTAATGTTCGCCATCATCATGCTAGCCTTCGCCTACTACCGGGTGGCCGGCGAAGGTCAGGCGCTCGCTTCGATCGGGTTAATATCGTTTGCCGCCGTTGCCCAATTCGCGCCCTCGATCTTCGGCGCGATATTTTGGGAGCGCGCCTCGCGGATCGGCGCCCTGGGCGGTGTCTTCGTCGGTTTCGCCATATGGTCCTATACGCTGCTGCTGCCGACCTTCGCCGAAAGCGCATGGTTGCCAGCCTCACTGCTGACCGATGGCCCGTGGTCCATCGGCGCGTTGGCGCCGCATTCCCTGTTCGGCTTCGACTTCGGGGATCCGCTGACCCATGGTGTGATTTGGAGTGTCGGTGCGAATATACTGGTGTTCGTTACCCTGTCTTTCTTCGCCCAACCCAAAGCGATCGAACGCTCGCAAGCACGCGCCTTTGTCCAAGTCGATGCCGGCCACAACAGCGCCCGAGTACGAGCCCTCAAGGGTAATTTGACGGTCGGCGATTTGCAGGGAATCGCGGCCGGCTATCTGGGCGCCGAAGCCGTGGCGCGAGCCTTCAAGAGGTACGCGGAGACACACGATGAAGCGATAACGCCGCAGTCTCCGGTGGACGTGGAGCATTTGCGCTTCACCGAGCGTCTGCTGGCCAGCGCCATCGGCGCGTCGTCGGCGCGCCTCGTCATCGCGCTTTCCCTTGAGCGCGGCGATATGGATATGCAGAGCGCCATGGCGCTGCTAGACGACGCCTCCGCGGCGCTGCGCTATAACCGCGAGCTGCTGCAATCAACGATGGAGAATATCCGCCAGGGCATCGCCGTTTATGATGAGAATCTACGCCTGGTCTGGTGGAACCGGCGGTTCAGCGATTATTTGAACCTGCCCGATGCCTATGCCCGCATCGGCGTCTCGGCGGAAGAAGTTATTCGTTATAGCGCCGAGCATGGCGAGTATGGCACCGGCGACGTCGAAACTATTGTCGCGGAACTTATGGCGCAGTATCGCTCGCGCACGCCAATCACTTATGAGCGGCGGCTGGCGGACGGCACGGTTCTGGAAGTCGGCACCAGCGCAACGCCGGGTGGCAATATCGTGGCGACGCTGACCGACGTGACCGAGCGTGTTCAAGCCACCGTCGAATTGGCTGAATCGAAGGAAAGTCTGGAACTACGGGTCGCCGAGCGGACCCGCGCCCTGACCCAGCTCAACGATCAGCTGCGCGAAGCGACATTGGCTGCCGAAGACGCCAACATCGACAAGACCCGCTTTCTCGCAGCAGCCAGCCACGACCTGCTGCAACCGCTGAATGCAGCGCGCCTATTCCTATCGTCGCTGGCCGAGCGGCCACAACCGACCGACAATGCCGAACTCATCGAACGAGTCGAAACGTCGCTGAAATCGGTGGAGGACCTGCTGGAGGAACTTCTCGATATCTCGAAGTTGGACGCCGGCGGCGTCGTTCCGCAGCTCGAAGATTTCGCGCTCAATGAGCTGTTGGAAGAACTGGCGACCCAGTTCGCCGCGCTGGCCGACGAGGGCGGCGTTGCGTTGCAGTTTGTACCGACCTGCCAGGTTGTGCGCAGCGACCGCCGGCTGTTGCGTCGTATTCTGCAAAATTTCCTGACCAACGCCATTCGCTATACGCCGGCGCGCGGTCGCGTGCTGCTTGGCTGCCGCAGGGTCGGCGATGAATTGCGGCTAGAGGTTTGGGACACTGGACCGGGCATTCCCGACGATATGTACGAGGCTGTGTTCCGCGAATTTCAGAGGCTCGCCGGCCCAACGCACTCAGCCCAAGGCTTGGGGCTCGGCCTGGCCATTGTCGACCGGGTGGCGCGCATGCTCGACCATGAAATCACCCTGCGATCGCAGGTCGGTAAGGGGTCTGTATTCGCCGTCACGGTGCCGATCGGCGAAGCCCTACCAGACAGCCCCGCCTTGGCCGAAATGCCCGATCCACGCATTCGCGAACTCGCCGGCGCCATTGTCCTTTGCATCGACGACGATCCCGACATCCTCGACGGCATGCAGGCCCTATTGGGTGGCTGGCACTGCGATGTGCGGATTGCGTCAAGCGGCGCCCAATGGCGCAATGCCTTGGCCGGCGACATGCCGGATCTCATCCTCGCCGACTACCATCTCGACGATGCGACGGATGGCCTGCAATTGATCGCGGAGATCTGTGGCAATCTCGATAGCTTAATTCCAGCGGTCGTTATCTCCGCCGACCAGACCGAAGCCCTCCAAGAAGAAGCAGCGCGGCGCGGCCACGCGATCTTGGCGAAGCCGGTTAAACCGGCGGTGTTGCGCGCCTTGATGACGCGGCTGCTCGCCCAGCGCACCGCACTCACCCAGCGCGACATGTCGCAAGCACGGTAACGGAACGCAGCTTAGGCATCGATTTCCGGAACGTCGCGCGCCGGATCATCAACCGCCAACCGGCTGGCCAGAATGACGGCCTGAGTACGGCTGTTGACACCTAATTTTTGCAAAATCGCAGAAACATGGGATTTGACAGTGGCCTCGGAAATGTCGAGATCGTAGGCGATTTGTTTATTCAGTTTGCCTTCGCTGACCATGGTGAGGACGCGAATTTGTTGCGGCGTCAGATTGGATAGACGGGTGGCCAACGCGGCGTCTTCCTTCGCCGTTTCCGGTAAATTATCCAATTTCGGTAGCCAGTGGTTGCCGTCGAGCACAGCACGAATGGCGCTGCGCATATCGGCAATCGGTGCCGATTTGGGTATGAACCCCGCCGCACCATAATCCATCGCCTGGCGAATTAGCCGCGGGTCGGTGCTGGCGGAAATCATAGCAATGGGCACGGCGGGAAACTCGGCCCGCAGAAAACACAGTCCGGTCAGGCCATTCATGCCCGGCATATGGATGTCGAGTAATAACAGATCCGCGCCGCTACCCTGGCCGAGCAATTCCACCGCATCCTCAAGCGAAGCGGCCTCCGAAAAAGTTCCATCCGGTATATCGTCGGATATCGCCTGCCGGATGGCGCTGCGCACCAGCGGGTGATCGTCGGCGATAACGATGTTGTAGGCCTGGGACACCTATTTCCCCCGTTCAGCCGGTTTTTTCGGTTCCGACGTTTTCATTGCCGTCATTATGACCGTTCGGGATGGCGAGTCCATCTGTTCGCATCGGCCTTCAAACCGTGTGGTGGCTCAAGATAGGGCGTTGATGCCCCAATCATAGGGTAACCACCGCAATCGCGGTGGTTCGCCAACTGTAAGCCGCACCGCAACTTCCGGCATGTAACGGCCGGCGAAGCCCGCCATAGCGCCACTCGCCTGGGTAAAGTCGCCGGAATACCAGAGGTAAACCTTGGTCAGCCACAAGATGTTTCCGTCACAGCGCGCCCACCGGGGATCGTCGTGAACCGCCTGAGTATGCGCCGCCAACTCGCCGTCAATCGCCGCACCGGTGTAGGCGCCGGCGCGCAAGGGTGGGCAGCCAATACTGGCGCAATTGATGGCGAAATGTATCCTTGGTTCAACAAAACGGGCCCGAAGCCAACCGTTTTCGATCTCGTGCAGGCTTATTAGTTGGTCGCCAATACGCCAACGGCGGCCAAGCCAACGGTCGCGGCTGGGAATATTGCGGATCGATTTAAGGGGTCGATGTTCGGTCACTAGGCGCAGGGTGAAAGCATTATAGGCGTTGATAAGCAGCGCCAGTTTTTCGTCGCGCGACAGGGCGTGAAAATCGACAGCCTCGACGGCCGCGATATAGTCATCCAATTGGGCCACGTCGTCGAACAGCGCTTCGTAATCCACGCGACCGTTGGCGCGGACATGGCGGCGCAGCAAATTGTCGAGGAGGCTGTGGTCGAAGCGCGCGCCGGTGGTGTCATCACCGTAGGCCTCCGCCATAACGATCCGCGGCGGTCCGAACAGGCGGATCAATATCCGCCATTCGTCAAGCGGCGCTATCCAGCCCATCGTCGAGGGAATCCGCAATTTGCCCGTAGACCCGATCACGCAGGCCGGCGGCGTTGACCTCGCACATGGACACCAGCGCGCCATCCACCGGCACCATGAAGGCGCAATGGTCCAGCCGGTCGCGGCCCTCGTCGGTGGCCATCTCGGCAGCGCTCATGAAATGGTGCGAGGCGATCATCAAACGGTCTACCCGTGCTGTACCGCTTATTATACGCCAGCCCAGCCCCAAAGGGTTACGCTGATCGAGCCGACGCAGCCAATGCCAGGCCATGCGCGGCAGGGTCCAGGCGAACAAGCCGGGCGCCTGAAATGCCATGCCGGCAATGCGCGCCAGCGCTTCGGTCGGCCGATCCGCGCGGAAGGTGACACCGGCCCAGCGTTTGAGCACCGCTTGCAGGAACCGGCGATCATCATCGCTGCTATTGGCGCTCATCGGTAGATATCGCGGCGCGCGACCCACTTGGCGGACTGAGGCGCCGATGACGAAACGCGAGCATCCAGGGTGGCCCATCCACCACTGGTTTTCGGCCAGGCGGTCGTTATTGTTAGGCTCCACATTTAATCCTCGGGCGATTTCGCGCCACAGCCCGTCAACGTCGACGCGCCCGATACCCGCTTCTGTGCGTCCGACATCGGCCACCGGCATGAACCCGATCATGCGGAAGACATCGGCGTTGGCCTGTATCCAGGTGACAATATCGGCGACCTCACTGATATTCTGCGGCGTCACGGTGACCGTCGAGGCCACCCGCAGAGCCAATCCGGTGGAGCGGCGGGCCCGACGAACCATATCGGCAAATTCCGCGCGCAGGGGCATCAATTCGGCCTCACAGGTGGCGCGCTTGTAGGCCGCCCCGCGCCGTCCGCGCTGGGTGATATCGATATGGATGCTGACCTCCTCCAGCCCGCCCTCAACCATCAGCCGCTCGAGCAATCCCGGATGGCGCCGGAAGCTGTCGCCGTGGGTCATCAGCATGGGGATCAAGCCGATAGCGTGGGCATATTGTAAAAGCTCGATAACCTCTTCGGTCGGCCGCAGGGTCACCTCGCCATCGGTGAGCTGCAGATTGCCCGATGGGCCCAAGCGCTGCCGCAAGAGACGCATTTGCGCCTTCACCGGCTCCAGCCCCAGTGCTGGGACTCGGTTTGCGCCTTCCGCCAGATAACAGCCCCGGCAGGCAAAGTCGCAACGAGGCATCACGCCGATGGTCGCGCCGCAGCCCTCTTCGTGGCGACCGAACATCTGGTTTTCGGTGCGGAATTCAGGCGCGATATCTTGCCAAATGGCGGCCAGGCTCGCCTTCGCCTCAGGCTCTACCGGATGGCGGAACCGATGCCATAAACCGGCAAGCGTGACCGGCACGCCGTGGCTCGACGTTGTACCCAACTTCCACATGCTCAAACCCCGCTAGAGTGCCCCTACGAACTGGTGACGTTCTAGCGGTAGAAGAAGCCCATGGGAGCCAACTTGTCGTCAACTTCTCGTGTACCGAGATGCAGTGCCGCCGCCATCAGCCGACCGCCTTGCCGTAGCGCCAGCGCTCTAAGGTCACGTCCTTGAAGGCGCCGCCATAGTTCAGCGGCTCCTTGGCCCAGAAATCCTCGCAGGCCGCCTGGTCGGGATACTCCATAATCATGAAACTGCCGATCAGCGTAGCGCCGTCATCGCTCTGCGTCGGCCCTCGGGCGACATAGCGGTCCATCACCGAGGCCTGATATTTGTGATGATCTTCGGCCACCGCCGCGCGGCGCGCCTCGGCATCCGGGCCATCGATCGCAGTGATGGCGAATTGCTGCCAGCCCTCGGTGCGCGGATAATCGAGCTGACGAATTTCCATGCTCGACGACCAGCGCACGATGTCTACAGAGCCGAAGGCGCCGGCCAGATTGTACGGCTCGCTGGCGATCCACGCCTCGGCGCCGGCGCGGTCGGGCGCGTCCAGCAAGGTGAGGCTGCCGGTCGCCGCACTTGCCTCGTCATTCTGCAACGGGCCGGCAAACCGCAGTTGGTCCCGGTGAGCGCGCAAATAGGCGACATGGGCCTCGTTCGCGGAAGCCCGCGCCTCGGCCCCACCATCGGGGCGCAACCGGGCGGTGATCAGCCAACTCGGCGATTTGGTCATGTAATATTGCTTGAGCTCGGCCTCGTTCAAACCGAAGCGCGGGTCGCCCGGCAGGGCGCCGGAAGGATTGTTGGAATCGGCCATAGCTTGCCTCGTTGTTCAAGGGCGATTGCCTAGACTAGGCGATCTGCCGCGCGACCGCTAAGCTGAATTGCAAGGGTGCCGTCGAGCGCCCGCAACCAATAGGGGAGAGTGTGTCATGGCAAGAACGTTTCGTCGCGTCGTCACCGGCCATAACGCCGAGGGAAAATCGATTATTCTGATGGATGGGCCGCCGCCGCAAACCCTGGAACCGCTGCCGCAACTCGTCCTGCATGAGATTTGGGAGACCGGGGCGCCGGCCGACAATACCGCGGAGGGCGACCCGGCGATTCGCGAAAACCAGATTGAACCACATAACCCCGCGGGAAATATTTTCCGCTATGTGGAATTTCCACCCGACGAAGCGTGGCAGGACGCCGATGTCGGCGAGGCGTTCGATCAGATGGGCAGCGGTGGCGCCCACGATTCAGGCGCCGGCACGCCGGGCATGCACGAGACCCAGACCACCGATTACGCCATCGTCTTAGAAGGCGAAATGTGGGCGGTGATGGAAGAGGGCGAAACCCTGCTCAAGGCCAACGACGTTTTGATCCAGCGCGGCACCAACCACGCCTGGTCGAACCGCTCGGGCAAACCGGCGCTGATGCTGTTCGTGCTGATCGGGGCCAAGCCGCGAGGGTAAAATCGGCCACCAACGCCGCGGCGCGCGGGGTATTCGATGTGATTGAAAAACGTTGTCACCGTGACCGCTAGCGCAGAAATATCACTCGGGATCGTGGTGCCGGCGCTCAATGGCGCCGCGATGATCGACGCGACTTTGGCCTCGCTGAACGCAGCCAACGCCGCGTTCGATACCGACATATTGGTGGTCGATGGCGGTTCGACCGACGACACGATCGCGCGCGCCCAGGCGGGCGGCGCACGGACCATTGCCACAGCCCCGGGCCGGGGCGGCCAATTGGCGGCCGGCGCAGCGGCGGTGGCCGGCGACTGGCTGCTTTTTGTCCATGGCGACACACGGTTAGAAGACGACTGGGTTGGTGCGGTCGGCAACTTTGTGCGTGCTCCAGAGAATGTCGGACGCGCCGGTTATTTCCGGCTGGCGTTCGACGACGACGTGGCAGCCGCGCGGCGCCTTGAACGCATCGTCGCCTGGCGTGCGCGCACCTTCGGTCTGCCCTATGGCGATCAGGGCCTGCTCATCGCCCGCGCCTTGTATGACTCGCTCGGCGGATATCGGTCGCTGGTTTTGATGGAGGATGTCGATTTCGTGCGCCGCATCGGTCGGCGGCGTCTGATCGCGCTACCCGCCACCGCGCGCACCTCGGCCAAACGCTACCGACGCGGCGGCTATCTGCGGCGTTCGGCGCGCAACCTTTTCTGCCTCGCCCTATATTATCTCGGTGTCTCGCCGCGCCTTCTGCGGCACCTGTACGGGTAAGCCGATGTTGCCCCACCATCTGGTCCTGTTCGCCCGGCGCCCGCAACTGGGCGCGGTTAAGCGCCGCCTGGCCGCAGATATCGGCGCGGTCGGGGCACACGGGTTCTACCGGCGCACCTTGCACGACGTGGCCTGGCGCTTGGGCTGCGACCGGCGCTGGAAGACCTGGCTGGCGGTGACCCCCGATCGCGCGGCCGGATCGCCGGAACTATGGCCGGTGCCGCCCAGCGTGGCCATCATCGGTCAGGGGGACGGTGATCTGGGAGCACGCATGGCGCGGCCCTTTCACCAATTGCAGCCGGGCCCGGTGGTGATCGTCGGCAGCGATATTCCTGACATCGAAGTGGTTGATATCGCCGACGCCTTCAGCGCCCTGGGCAATCACGACATGGTCTTCGGGCCGGCGGCCGATGGCGGCTACTGGCTGGTCGGCGCGCGCCGGCGCCCGGTGGTGCCGGCAAATCTCTTCGCCAATGTGCGTTGGTCGACCGACAGCGCGCTGGCCGACACCTTGGCTAACCTCAACCCCGCCTGCCGAGTGGCGATGCTCGGCGAGCGCTCGGATGTGGACGATGGCGCGGCGTGGCGACGCTGGCGCATTCGCCAACTTGCTGCAAAGATAACAATGCCGTGACGTTACCGCCGATGGCTATGCTCACCGGGGCTAGCCGTTACAATCGCCGACCCAGCCGGGACCGTTGTCGTTGAAGGGGGCAGTATGGAATCGATTTACTATGTGATGACATGGCTTTGCCATCGCAAATGCGTGCATTGCTACGATGATCGGTTCCGTCCCTATGTTCGCGGCGCGCTGGACAAGGTGGTCACGGAATCGGCCACCAACGCGTCGCGCATCATCGCCAATATGCCCGACAGCATGACCTATAAGGATCTGGAGAAGCCCAATCCGGATGGCAGCTATCCGGAACGGCCGGGGCGCATCATCCTGGCTGGGGGCGAAGTGCTGCTCGATCCGATCCGCGAGGCGGTGCTCTACCCGGCGATCGAACAAATCGTCGCCAAATATAGCGACACCGGGGGCGTTCGGGTGGTGGTGCAGACCACCGGCGACCGCCTGACCGAGAAAATCCTCGACGAGCTGCTAGCCCGCGGCATCTGGCGGGTCGTGGTTTCGGGCATGGACGATTTCCATGTCGGCCATGAAGGCGGCAAACGCGATCCGATGATCGTGAAACTTGAGGAGATGTTCGCCGCCGTCGGTATGAAGCCCTCGGGCCGGCGCGCCGACGATACCGCGTGGACCGAAGAGGAAGGCCAGATCTATTCGATCATGGGTGCCGAGCCGGACTCCTGGATTGGCGAGCTGTGGCCGCGCGGCCGGGCCTGGACCAACGAATTATCGACCGCCGATATCAATACCAATTTCTGCAGCCGCTGGTCGGGCGGGTTGAATTTCCTCAACCACGGCTATTCCGGCTCGGAAATATCGATCGAACCGAACGGTGATATCTTTCCCTGCTGTCTGAAGACCAAGGCGGCGGTGGGCAATCTTCAAGAGGAGAAGCTGACCGATATTCTCGACAGTTTGGCCGGCCATCCGGTGTTCGAAGCAATCAACAGCGGGCGGCCTGAACGCATGGGGCTGACCCATGGCTGGGATGTCGAGCGGTTTTTGGCGGAGTCAGAGACCGAGACCCCGTCCGGCAAACCCTATCGCAACCTATGTATCGGCTGCGACCGATTTCACGAAAAGGTGCTGGGCCCGGTTATCGAAAAGCTCAAGCAGCAACGTCTTGCACGGCGCGCCGCAGCCTAACCTGCCACCCCTGGCAATCGAGGATCTGCTCGCCGGCCTCGCCACTGGTCTCACCGGGCTGGGCGATTTCGGCAACATCTCCATCGCCGATCTGCACATGATCCCGACCACCGGTCTGGCCCATGACCATGTGCGTCTGGCGGACCGCAAGCTGTTGGCCCGGGTGCCCAAGCAGAGCCAAATGGACCTGGACCCCCAGTCGAACCTGGTCTACCAGACCGCCTGTTTTGCCCGCGCCGCGCCGAGCGGCCACACGCCCCACCTCCATGCGGTCTTGCCGGTCGGCGAAGAACTGCCGATGGGCGCGCTGATCGTCGACGAAATCGAAGGCTCGGCGCTGCCCCTACCCGATCATATCGATGCCCTGGCCAAGGCCCTGGCGGCAATTCACACATTGCCGGTACCGCCCGACGATGACCGGCGGCCCTTGAAAAATCCGGTGAACGCGCTGGCCGACACGTTCAGCGAGATCTTGGAGCAGTCGGCTTTTATCGGTGCAGCCGGTCTAGATTACGATGCCGAAGCGCAAATCCGCGAAGAGCTGGTTGCTGCCGGTGGCTTGTTATCGCAGCCCAACACGCCCGCCACCGCCTTGATCGCCTTCGACGCCCATCCGGGTAACTTCTTGCTCGGAGGCGACGGCCGCGCGGTGCTGGTCGACCTCGAGAAAGCGCGCTACGGCATACCGGCTTTCGATCTGGCCCACGCAACACTCTACACCTCGACCACCTGGGACGTCGCCACCTATGCCGAGCTGGGCCCCGACCAAGTCGCCGACTTCTACGCCACCTGGCTCGCCGCCGTGCCGAAACCGCTAGCCGATTCCGTGATGCCCTGGCTGCTCGATCTGCGCCGCATGATGTGGCTGTGGTCGGTGACCTGGTGCGCGAAATGGCGGGTCAGATCGCAAGCGGCCGCGAAGGCCAGCAAGCATGAAGGCGGTTCGGCCGAGGATTGGTCGGCGGACTTATCCGATCCCGCGCTTGTTGCGCATGTCGCCGACCGCGTGGAACACTATCTCGACCCGGCCACCATCGAACGGGTTCGTCAGGACTGGCGCAGCGATAACGCGTTGACCGCCTTGCTTGGCTACAACACGAAATAGGCCGGAACGACGGGCTTGTTCGGAGGAGTGAGAATAATGCGAGCACTCGGAATTTTGGCGATAATGCTCACCGGCATGATCGCCGGCGGCGCGCCGGTGGCTCTGGCGGACACTTGGGAAGAGACCGTCACCAAGGCGCGCGGCCAGACTGTGTTCTGGAACGCCTGGGCTGGCGACGAGCGCATTAACGCCTATATCGCCTGGGCCGGCGAGCAGGTCAAAAACCGCTACGGCGTGGGCGTGCGGCACGTGAAATTGTCCGACACGGCCGAAGCGGTGTCGCGGGTGGCGGCGGAAAAGGCGGCCGGGCGGGAGACCGGCGGCTCGGTCGATCTGATTTGGATTAACGGTGAGAATTTCGCCGCGATGAAGCGCAACGATTTGCTGTTCGGTCCGTGGACCGAAAACGCGCCGAACTACCAATTCGTCGACACCATCGGCAAGAAGACCACCACGATCGATTTCACCATTCCCGTCGACGGGTTGGAAGCGCCCTGGGGCATGGCGCAATTCGTGTTCATGTATGACAGCAAGTCGCTGCCAACTCCGCCGACGTCGATCAAGGGGTTGCTCAACTGGGCCAAGCAGAACGAGGGCCGCTTCACCTACCCCCAGCCGCCCAATTTTATCGGCACTACCTTTCTCAAGCAGGCGTTGATCGAGCTGGTCGAAGATTCCACAATCCTGCAAAACGAAGTCGAGGCGAATAAATTCACCGCCGCGACCAAACCTTTATGGGACTATCTCGACGTTCTGCACCCGGTAATGTGGCGCTCTGGCAAGGTGTTCCCCCAGAATGGCCCGGCGCAACATCGCCTACTCGACGATGGCGAGGTCGATATCGCACTCTCCTTCCAACCCTCGGAAGCGTCGAGCCTGATCGCCCGCGGCGCCCTGCCCGACAGCGTGCGAACCTTCGTGCTCGACGGCGGCACCGTCGGCAATACCAGTTTCCTGGCCATTCCGTTCAACGCCAAGGCCCGCGACGGCGCGATGGTATTGGCCAATTTCCTGATGTCGTCGGAGGCCCAGGCGCGCAAGCAAAACCCGGAATTCTGGGGCAGCGGCACCGTGTTGGCGATGGATAAGCTGCCGATCACCGAACAGAACCGCTTCGCCAATCTAAAGCTCGGCATCGCCACATTGTCACCGAAGGATCTCGGCGTGACGCTGCTCGAGCCCCACACTTCGTGGGTGACCGCCCTGGAAGCGGCCTGGGCCGAGCGCTACGCCGCTGGAAAATAGTAAACAGCGATGTTCGGCACGAGCTATGGAGCGCCCGAACTCACCCTCATCACCGCGGTGTTTCTGCTCGCCGGCGCGGTTAAGGGAGTCGTCGGATTGGGCCTGCCCACGGTGGCAATCGGCCTACTAACAGCTCTGATAGGCCTGTCCGAAGGCATGGTGCTGATGATCGTGCCCGCGCTGGTTACCAACATCTGGCAAGCGTTGGCCGGCGGCGCTCTGATAACCATCGTACGGCGCGTTTGGGGGTTACTTCTGACCATCTTCATCGGCGCCTGGCTCGGCGTAAATTTGTTCGGCCGGAGCGATGCAAGTCTACTCACCGCGTTGCTCGGCGGATTGCTGGTCGCCTATGCGTTGTTCGGCCTGACGTCGCCAAAACTACCCGCGCCGGGCCGCCACGAAGGCTGGCTGACGCCGGTCCTCGGCGTCATCAACGGCACCCTGACCGGGCTCACCGGCACGTTTTTCATGCCCGGCATACCCTATTTCCAGACCCTGGGTTTCACCCGCGATGCCATGGTTCAGGCCATGGGCGTGCTGTTTCTCACATCCACCACCGCGTTGGCCGTCGCTTTGGCCGGTCATGGCCGGATGAATTTCGACATCGGCGCGGTGTCCGCCCTGGCCACCCTGCCCGCGTTGGTCGGCATGGCGCTGGGCGCGCGTCTGCGCCAGCAACTGTCCGAGCAGCGCTTCCAACAAGCGCTGTTCATCTCGCTATTGTTGCTCGGTTTCTATATCGCCGTGCGCGCCCTGGCGCTGTGATCGATGAGCCTCGCCGCTAATCTCGCCAACGACGCCGATTGGGCGCGCCGCCGCAATTCGGCGCTGCGGGCGATCCCCCTGGTGACCCTGCTGCTGTTTCTGGGGCCGGTCGCCGCCGGCCTTATCGGCACCGCGTTGCCGGCGTTCGGCTATCTGCCGGCGCTGGGCGGCGAAACCCTGTCCTGGGTGCCCTGGCGGCACCTGTTGGCGGCGCCGGGTCTGGCCGAATCGGTGCGCCTGTCCTTCGTCAGCGGGCTGGCGACAACGGTTGTGGCGCTGGTCATCGTCATCCTGTTCTGCGCCGGCTGGCACGGCACCCGCGGTTTCGCCCGGGTTCAACGTCTGCTCTCGCCGCTACTGTCGGTCCCCCATGTCACGGTGGCGTTCGGCCTGGCCTTCGTGCTGGCGCCAAGCGGTTGGATACTGCGCCTGGTGTCGCCCTGGGCGACCGGCTTCGAGCGCCCGCCGGACATTATCATCGCCCAGGACCCGGCCGGCTTGACTCTTATCGCCGGTCTGGCAATCAAGGAAATCCCCTTTCTGTTTTTGATGACCCTGGCGGCGCTCGGCCAGGTCGACGCCGCCCGCACCCGCACCATGGCGCGCACCCTGGGCTATGGCCCCATCGCCGCCTGGCTGAAGACCGTGTTCCCGCAAATCTATCCGCAGATCCGCCTGCCAGTATTCGCCGTGCTGGCCTACGCGGTCTCGGTGGTCGATGTGGCGATCGTGTTGGCGCCGACCACCCCACCGCCGCTAGCCGTACAATTGGTGCGCTGGTTCAACGATCCGGAACTGGCGATGCGTTTCGTCGCTTCCGCCGGGGCGATATTGCAGCTCGCCCTGGTGGCTGCCGCGCTGATTGTCTGGTGGCTCGGCGAGCGGGCGGTGATCTGTTTGGGCAAGCGCTGGATTCGCACCGGCTGGCGCTGGCGGCGCGACGGTTGGCTGCGCCGCGCCGCCGCGGTGGCCCTGATCGGTGGCTTCGCCATCGCCTTTTTCAGTCTGCTCTCCATGGCGCTGTGGTCGGTCGCCGGCCGCTGGCGCTTTCCCGAGGCGCTGCCCGACACAATCGGCCTTGCCACCTGGATCGGAAACGCCGAGCGGCTGACCGCAGCCGGCTGGAACACGCTGAGCGTCGGCCTGGCGGCCTCAGTGGTCGCTCTGATATTCGCCGTCGGCTGTCTGGAAAACGAGGCGCGGTTCGGCAAGCGCGCCACCAACCGGGCGCTGTTGTTGCTCTATTTGCCCCTGCTGGTGCCCCAGGTCGCCTTTCTGTTCGGTGCGCAAATCATGCTTATCGTGCTCAATATCGACGGCAGCTGGGTCGCCGTGGCATGGAGCCATCTGGTCTTCGTGCTGCCTTATGTATTCCTGTCTCTGGCCGATCCCTACCGCTCGTGGGACGACCGCTATGCGCGCACCGCATTGTGCCTGGGCGCCGGGCCGTGGCGGGTGTTGCGTTGCGTTAAGCTGCCGATGCTGCTGCGGCCCATACTGGTCGCCGTCGCAGTGGGGTTCGCGGTCAGCGTGGGGCTCTACCTGCCGACCCTGTTCGCCGGCGCCGGGCGCTTCGATACGCTGACCACCGACGCCGTGAGCCTGGCGGCGAGCGGCAACCGACGCATCATCGGCGCCTACGCGTTGATGCAGATGCTCCTGCCGTTCTTGGCGTTTGCCCTGGCCGCCGCCGTGCCCGCCTGGATGTTCCGCCACCGGCGCGGGCTCAGGGTGACCCATTAATTGGCCGGCGCTTGACAGAGACGGGCCTCGGCGCGCCAATTGCGATCAACAATCAACAAACCTTCGGGGAGACTTCCATGAAACTTTACGGCTATTGGCGCTCGCTCGCCGCCTTCCGGGTGCGTATCGCGCTCAACCTCAAGGGCATTCCCTTCGAGGTGGAATCGATGGATCTGGTGAAGGGCGATCAGTTCAGCGACGCCTACCGCAAGGTCAACCCGCAGATGGTGGTGCCGGCGCTGGTCGATGGCGACACGGTGCTGACTCAGTCGATGGCGATCTTGGAATATCTCGAGGACGTCCACCCGGAACCGGCGCTACTGCCGGCCGATGCGGCGGGCCGGGCGCGGGTCCGCTCGATCTGCCTGATCTCGGTCGCCGACATCCATCCGCTGCTGGTGCCGCGCATCCGCAAATATATCACCCAGGATATGGGCCACAGCGAGGAAGAGCTCACTGCCTGGATCCACAACTGGATGACCACCGGCCTCGCCGCGATCGAAGAAAAACTGGCCGGCGATGCCGAGACCGGCGCCTATTGCCACGGCGATAGCCTGACCCTGGCCGATCTATGTCTGGTGCCCCAAGTCGGCGCCGCCGCCATGTTCGGCGTCGACACCGACGCCTACCCCACCTGCAAACGCATCTTCGGCGCGTGCATGCAGGTGCCAGAAATATTCGACGCCCGCCCCCAGGCCCAGCCAGACTTCCCGGAAGAGATGAAGTAGCGCAAAGCCCCTCTCCTTGGCAGGGCAATCGCCTATGACCGCCTCGCCCTTCGAGACGCCGCCCTTGGGGCGGCTCCTCAGGGTGAGGCTTTGTGCATATCTAACAGAATTCCTCATCCTGAGGGCTCGCGTAGCGAGTGTCTCGAAGGACGAGGAATTTAAGCGCCCGCCATAGGCGATTGCCCGGCCCTTGATGGGGGAGCGCCGGAGTGGGGGTGACGGTCAGTCCAGCGCCAATTCCCGAAAGGCTTCGGCCTCGCGCCGGGCGCCGTCGAGCAGGAACTTGGTGTCCATGCCGCCGAACCAGCACGGCGCGGCGCCCATGTTGATGTAGCGCGCGGCGATCTCGAGATTGCCGATGCCGGCGAACATGACCGGCGTGTTGTGCTGCTTGCCGGCCGCGATCACGGTTGAAAACGCCTCGGCGGTTTTCGGATGGTCGTGTTGACCGGCGACGCCCAAATCGATGGTCAAATCGTTGGTGCCGATCAATACCGCGTCGATGCCGGAGACCGAGGCGATGGCGTCGGCGTTCTCGACCCCACGGCGCGATTCGATCATGGCGATCAGCATGGTCTCGCTATTGGCGGCCGCCACTAGGTCGGCGAGCGGCATGGCGGCATAGCCGGTATGGGTGGTGAGGCCGGAGATCGAGCGTCGGCCGAGCGGCGGGAAGCGCACGTGATGGGCCAGCTCGACCGCCTGCTCGCCGGTCTCCACGTCGGGCACGATGATGCCGAGCGCGCCGCAATCGAGCGCCCGGGCGATCTCGAGCTGATTGTGGCCGCGGATCCGCACCATGGGCGTGATCCCCATGGTCAACGCCGCGCCGAGGATCTGCGCTGTCGCGTCGCCATCGATAGGACAATGCTGGGCATCGACATAGAACGCGTCATGGCCGGCGGCTTTGGCGATCATGGCGGCGTCCACCGTGCGCGCCAGGCGGAAGCTGATCAGCGAACAGCGCTTGCCGGCGAGCACCAGGTGTTTGAAATTATTGCGGGCGTAGGGCGATGTATCGTTCATGGCCGGTCATTCCTTTGGCGGGCGTTCGATTGTTATACTGGCCCTATAATAACCGCCCGGGGGAGGGCGAAGCCATGCCAGACACGCAATCAAATCAACGATCAGGACCCCTGGTCGGGCTCAAAGTGGTCGAATTGGCCGGCATCGGTCCGGCGCCGTTCGCCGCCATGCTGTTGGCCGATTTGGGCGCCGACATCATTCGCGTCGACCGCCGGGCCGATCCGGGCCTGGGCGTGCCGCGCGGCGCGGAATTCGACCTGATGAGCCGCAGCCGGCGCTCGATCGCCGTTGACCTGAAGCACCCGCAAGGCGCCGAGACCGTGCTCAAGCTGACCGAGGGCGCCGATGTGCTGATCGATCCGTTCCGACCCGGCGTCACGGAAAAGCTGGGGCTCGGCCCGGACGACGCGCTGGCGCGCAATCCCAAGCTGATCTATGCCCGCATGACCGGTTTCGGCAATGACGGGCCGCTGGCCCACGCCGCCGGTCATGACATCAACTACATCTCGCTGACCGGCGCGCTGCACGCCATCGGCCCCAAGGAGGCGCCGGTGCCACCGCTCAATATGATCGGCGATTTCGGCGGCGGCGGCATGTATCTGGCTTTCGGCGTGCTGGCAGCAGTCTATGAGGCCCAGCGCAGCGGCGCCGGCCAGGTGGTCGATATCGGCATGGTCGACGGGGCGATCTCGCTGATGACGCCGATCTATGGCTTGAGCGCGTCGGGCTATTGGAACGATGCGCGCGAAGAAAATATCCTCGACGGCGCCGCGCCCTTCTATGGGGCGTTCGAGACCGCCGACGGCAAGTTCATCTCGATTGGCTCGATCGAGAAAAAATTCTACGCGCTATTGCTGGAAAAACTTGAGCTCGACCCCGACACCCTGCCACCGCAAATGGACCGGGACCAATGGCCCGCGCTTAAAGCGACCATCGCCGAGACCATCAAGACCAAGACCCGCGACGAATGGGTGGCGATCATGGAAGGCACTGATGTGTGTTTCGCCCCAGTGCTGTCGCTCGCCGAGGCGCCCCTCCACCCCCACAACCAAGCGCGCGGCAATTTCGTCGAGGTCGCCGGCATCACCCAGCCGGCCCCGGCGCCGCGCTTCAGTCGCACCCCCGGGCGGGTGCACTCGGCCCCGGCGATACCCGGCGAACACACCGAAGCCGTGCTCGGCGATTGGGGGTTCAGCGAGGCCGAGATTTCCGCCCTGATAGACGCCGCCGCGATCGGCCGCGAATAACATTGACGTAACGCGAGATTGGACCGCCGATGGCCACCGTGATCCCCTACAACCGGGAATTGGAGTTCGAGTATGGCGCGTCACAGCGCCTGTCGCCGCTGGTGCGCCGGGTGATCGCGCCCAATCCCAGCGCCTTCACCTTCCGCGGCACCGGCACCTACATCATCGGCAACGGATCGGTGGCGATTGTCGATCCCGGTCCCGATCTGGCCGACCATGTGGACGCGGTGCTCGCCGCCGTGCAGGACGAGATCGTCAGCCACATTCTGGTCACCCACACCCATCTCGATCATTCGCCGGCCACGGTGGCGGTGAAGGCGGCGACCGGTGCGCCGTCCTACGCGTTCGGTCCCCATGGCCGCGGCGGCGACGGCGAACAAGTCGAGGAGGGCGCCGACTTCGACTTTATGCCCGACCATCGGGTAGCCGATGGCGAGACCATCGCCGGCGACGGCTGGACGGTGGAAGGAGTGCACACACCGGGCCACACCTCGAACCATATGTGCTTCGCCCTAAAAGAAGAGAACGCGCTGTTCCCAGGCGACCATGTGATGGGCTGGTCGACCACCATCGTGTCGCCGCCGGACGGCGATATGTCGGCCTATATGACGTCGCTGGTGAAGCTGGCCGGGCGCTCTGAAGGCATTTATTACCCCACCCACGGCGCGCCGATCACCGACCCGTTGCCCTATGTGTCGGCGCTGCTCGCCCACCGTCACGAGCGCGAAGACCAGATCGTCGCCTGTCTGGCCGAGGGTATCGGGCTGATCCCCGACATGGTGGCGCGCATGTACATCGATGTCGATAAAAGCCTGCACCGCGCCGCCGGGCGTTCGGTGCTGTCGCATCTGATCCACATGGTCGAGACCGGCCGCGCCGCCTGCGACGGCAGGCCTGGACCGGATACAACGTACCAACAGGCCGGGTAGCGCGCTGTCAAAACCCTCTCCCCACGGGAAAGGGTGACGAGCGTAAGCGGGCCGGGTGAGGGAAAATTATTCTATTCGCAACACCTCATCCTGAGCTTGTCGAAGGATCGAGGTGTCGCCGCCCTCATACTTCGACAAGCTCAGCATGAGGACTTATCCTCCCCTCACCCCAACCCCTCTCCCGGAGGGAGAGGGGCTCGCGGCTTGCGTCAAAATAGCGGGCCCTATTCCGGGGTGATTTGGTAGCGGCCGCGGATGAAGCGGGAGACCGGGATGGGGCGGTCGGAACCACGCGGATTTGGGTCGGCGATGACGCGGCGAAACTCGGCCAGAGCGATGCGGGTAATGCCCGACATTTCCAGATCGCGGATTTCGGGCAGCGAAAACCAGCCGAGATTCTGCAGCTCACCGTCGCCGGCCAAATCGCCGCGCGCGGCCGACGCTTCAGCGAAAAAGAACCGGGCATCGAATCGGCGCACCCGGTTGGGCGGCGTGATGGCCCGGAAAAAATAATCGATTGCCCCCAGGCGCGGCCCGATCTTAGCGTGCCATTCGCTGCCGTTATTTTCGCCGGCGGCGATTAAAAGCCCGGTCTCCTCATAGGTCTCACGGATCGCGGCGACGGCGATCGCGCGCGCCCGCGCCGGCGTCGCCGCGCGCTCCAATCGAGCGGCGACATCGGCTCGCAGGGGCGACTCCGGCGCCACCCGGCTGTCCGCCGGGTTGACCCGCCCGCCAGGGAAAACATAGGCGTTGGGCATGAAGATATGGCCGTGATGGCGCTGGCCGAGCAGAACCCGCAGATCGTCGCCGCCGCCGCGGTACAGAAGCAACGTCGCGGCGTCCTTGGGACGTAGCGTCTTTTCGGCCATGGGAACCCGATGACCTATTTGAGCGGCGAGAAATCGGTGGGCACCAGGTAGCGGTTTTCCTGAAGCTCCATGCGCTGCCCGTTGGCGGCCTGATAAATCGGCCATTCAGGATCGCTGGTCGCGGCAACCTGACGTTCCTCGCGCTGCGCCTGGCTATCCCAGTACCATAGGTGGACGACTTGGTTGACGGTGCCGGTGATCGAGGTGAAATAACCGATGAGTTGCCAGCCGGCGCGTTGGGTGATCGGATAGGCCAGTTTCTTGGTCAATTCGATAAACGCCGGCACTTGCGGATAAGTGATGGTGTAGGTGCGCTCGTCGACAAAGGCTAACTCACTGCCATTGCCCATGAAGGCGAAGGGTTCGACCACATCGGTTGCCGCCAGCAACCGGTTGAACTGCTGAACGATGACGCCTTCGCTATTTGTCTTGCGGTATTCGGTCCACTCGGGATCATTATAGAGCGCGCGCCGGCATTCCTGGCGATGGGCCGCGCTTTCCCATTTCCAATAATGCACAACCTGGTTGAGCGGCCCGGTCTCAACGGTGAAATAACCCGCCAAATCGAAACCGTGCTTGCGCTGCAACGGCAGGCCGTTATTGCCATACCTGTCGAGAAAGCCGGCCATCTTGCCGGCCGCGACGGTGTAATAGCGTGCATCGACGATCATTTGTGGTGTCCCCCTTGTCGCGCCTTACCGCCTCTATGCTGGTTGCGCTGTGATGTTAAGCTGCATCGTAGAACGGCGGACCGCCGGGGGAAAGCAGGGGCGCGCGTGGTGGCTGAAATTCTCGACATCATCGAAACTGATGCGATTTTAGGCGAAAGCCCGGTCTGGTCGGCGCGCGACAACGCGCTGTATTGGCTCGACATCAAAGCGCCGGCGATCCACCGCTTCGACCCCGCGACCCGCCTCGATTCGTCCTGGCCGGTGGCCCAGGAAATCGGCAGCGTCGCCCTGCGCCAAGGCGGCGGATTAGTGGCCGGACTGCGCGACGGGCTGGCGACGGTTGGCGCCGACATGACGACCCTGGACTGGATCATCGATCCGGAACCGGACCTGCCGCTCAACCGGTTCAACGACGGTAAATGCGACCGGCAGGGGCGTTTCTGGTCGGGCACCATGTGCGACCCACCCGGCCCGCCAACCAGTTATTTCGAACGCGAGCCCGTTGGAATTCTTTACCGGCTCGATGGCGACCATAATTGCCGACCAATGGAAGACGACATTCTGGTCTCCAATGGGCTGGCCTGGTCGCCCGACGGGTCGGTGATGTATTTCACCGATTCGCCGCGCCGTACGATCTGGGCTTATGAATTCGACACCGCGACCGGCGATCTCGGCGTGCGGAGGGTCTTCGCGCAAATTCCCGACGAGCCGGGCCGCGGCACCGGCGACGGCGCGACCGTCGATCGCGAAGGGTTTTACTGGAGCGCGGAATTTCGCGGCAGTCGCCTGGTGCGCTATGCGCCCGACGGCGCGGTGGACCAGATGATCGATCTGCCGGTCAGCCGGCCGACCTCGTGTGCCTTCGGTGGCGAGGGTATGGCGACATTGTTCGTCACATCGGCGAAGATCATGCTGAACGAGGCGGAATTGGCGGCTGAACCCCATGCCGGCGACCTTTTGGCCCTCAATGTCGGCGTGAGTGGCCTTTTAGAGGCCGAATTTACCGGCTAACCCGCTAATTTTCGTATCAAAGAGGCCCTTTTTACACAAGCTGCCTTATTTCGCCGGCAAAATGCCGCGTTCGCTCCCCATTACCGCCTGTTTTGCCCGCCAACCTTCTCGATGAACCGGGAAGGAAGACATGCAGCCATTGAAAATCATAGCCCTGTTGCTCGGCGCGCTCCCCATCGCTGCATTTCTGATCACGCTCATTCTGTCCGACGGAGCACCCCTGAAATCGCTCGCTCCTCGGGAGGAGAGCGGACCGGTCGCTGCAACCCGGGCACTGCCGCTCGCCGCGCTGGAACGGCCCGCTCTAGAACGGCCCGAAAAAGAACGGCCTGGCAGCGTTGCAGCGGCCGGTATCCACAAAACCGAAGATATCGCACCGAGCGAATATGGTGAAGACGATCCGGAACCGGTCTACCTGGTCGATCCAGACCGGGATGCGCAGCTATTTATGACGTTATTCGGCACACCGCACCAGTAGTTAGCCACCCGCTAACCCCTTGAAATCGGCGCATTAGGGCCCATTTATCGCCTATAGCAGGGCCCTTTTAGGGCCTGTTCGTTGGGCGCCATTTTGGGCCCAGAGCGTTCCGTCTGCGTCGATCACAGCCCAGGCGGCCCGTACTCGCTCGTAACCAAGAGGAGTAACGGCATGTCCCGTGTTTCCCTTCTGAATAGCCCTTTATTGCTCGGATTCGACCAGTTCGAGCGCACGCTGGAGCGCATCGCCAAAGCGCCGGCCGAGGGCTATCCGCCGTACAATATCGAGCGCACCGAGGAGCATGCCTTGCGCATCACCCTGGCCGTCGCCGGTTTCACGCTCGACGATCTGGAAATCATGCTCGAAGACAATCAGCTCACCATCAGCGGCCAACAGGCCGAAGAAGACCAGCGCGTCTATTTGCACCGGGGCATCGCCACCCGGCAATTCAAGCGCAGCTTTGTCATCGCCGAGGGCGTCGAAGTCACCGGCGCGGTACTCGACAGCGGCCTGCTACACATCGATCTGCGCCAGCCCAAACCGCAACGCAATGCGCAGAACATCAAAATTTCGGCGGCGGATGGTGCGTCGAAAGGCGCCACCATCGACGTGGCCGCCAAGCAAGAAGCCTGAGCTGAGTGCTTCGAGAGGATAGCGATATGGAAGTGAACATCGAAAATAGCTGGGAACTGCTGCCGCCCGAGGAGTTTGCGGCATTGGGCATCGAAGATCTGGCCTACATCAAACCCAAGCCATCGGACGGGCGCGAGCTCTATGCCATTCACACCGCCGACGGCAGTGAGGTCGCAGTGGTCGAGGGCCGCGATCTAGCGTTTGCGACGATCACGCAGAACGAACTCGAGCCGCTCAGCGTCCACTAAGCGGCCTTCATTCGAGCATTCTAGCTAGCAGCCCGCAGGTTCGGGCTCGATTCCGGCGTTTGCGACAACAACGCGAACAACGCATCACGGCTGTTGGCGCCACGAAGCTTCTCGCGAATGGCGGCGTCGCGTAGCAACCGCGAGATACGCGCCAACGCCTTCAGATGATCGGCGCCGGCGCCTTCCGGCGCGAGCAGCAGAAAGATCAGATCGACTGGCCGGTCATCCATACTGTCAAAATCGATCGGCTTTTCTAGCCGCACGAAAAATCCCTGAATCTTCTCTAGCCCCGGCAACCGGCCATGGGGTATCGCCAAGCCGTCGCCGACACCTGTGGTACCGAGACGCTCGCGCTCCAACAGCACATCGAAAATGGCGCGCTCGCTTAGCCCACTAAGATCGGCGGCGAACTTGGACAATTCCTGCAATGCTTGTTTCTTGCTGGTGACGCGGAGGTCGGCGATGATGGCCTCAGCGGTCAGCAGTTCGGATACTTCCATTAAAGATGTCTCTCCATCTTGTCCGGCGATCGGGTTCGTATCGCGGCGGTCAATTTAGTTTGCTCCCGGGTCGATCCAGCCGACATTGCCGTCGGCGCGCCGATACACAACATTCAGGCCGCCATTGCCGGCGTTGCGGAACACCATCGCCGGCACATCGGCGAGATCCATTCGCATGACCGCTTCCGACACCGTCATATTTTCAATGTCAGTCTGGTTTTCAGCGACAATCACCGGATTGTCCGAGACAGTTTCCGCGTCAGCTTCTTCTTCGCCAAGGGGCTCATAAGGCGCCAAAACATATTGCTGCGCCCGAAATGTTTCGGCGTTCTCGCGTGCTTCATGGTGATCGCGCAGGCGCCTCTTATGACGGCGTAGCCGCTTGCCCAGATGGGCCGCCGCAACATCGAAGGCGGCATAGGCATCGTCGGCGGATTCGTGGGCCCGCACATAAATACCGCGGCCAATATGAACGGCCAGATCAGCACGTATGGTGAAACGCTCGCGGGTTAGAACGACCGAGCCATCAATCGCTTCGCCGAAATACTTCTCGACGGTGGCATCCAGCGATTCGCTAATATGGGCGCGCAAGGAGTCACCGACGTCGAGTTGTTGGCCGGAAATGTTTATGTGCATCGAAACCTGATAATCGAGGTCGCGTCGAGACAGGGTCCAGACGGTAACCTTGTGGCTGTAAATGTGGCGTCGCTCTTCATGACATATGTGGCGGAAGCTGACCTCTTCGTTCGGGTCGGCCGGTCCCCATGTTCAGAGCTTACGTATTCGTAATGCGCCGCTTCATCGGCGGCCGGAACATAGTAACGGCTTTCAGCGCTGTCAATAGCCCTGAATCCCTAAGGCGCGCATACAATAAGACCGAGGGTTAATTACTAAGCTGTTGAAATATAACTATAATGTAGCATGGGCGCGCTTGATGCGCCGACGCTGCACCGACGACGGAATATGCAGCGCATCACGGTATTTTGCGACCGTCCGTCGGGCGATTTCGACCCCGTCCGAGCGCAGAATTTCAACGATTCTGTCGTCGGACAGGATGTTTTTTGCGGTTTCGGCGTCGATCAATTCTTTGATCTGATGACGGACCGCTTCGGAAGAATGGGCTTGGCCGGCCTCGGTCGCGCCGATCGCCGTGGTGAAAAAGTATTTGAGCTCGAAAAGACCGCGCGGCGTCATAATGTACTTGTTCGCCGTCACCCGGCTTACCGTGCTCTCATGCATTTCCACCGCTTCGGCTATGTCATTCAGAACCAGCGGCTTTAGGTGGGCAACACCTTTCTGAAAGAAAGCGTCCTGCTGGCGCACGATTTCAGTGGCCACTTTCAAAATCGTATTGGCACGCTGGTCCAGAGCTTTTACCAGCCACTGGGCTGTCTGCAGGCTTTCCTGCATATAGCGCTTGTCCTGGCTCGATAATTTCTGAGCCGATATTTCAGCGTAATAATGCCGATTGACCAGAATGCGCGGCAGGGTATCGCTATTGAGTTCTATAGCCCAGCCACCCTTTGGCTTGGCACGCAGGAAGACATCGGGCGACACCCACTGGGTCATTTCCTGCTGAAAAGCCGCGCCGGGTTTGGGATTGAGCTGCTTCAACTCGGCAATCATGTCGGCGATATCCTCGCGGTCCACCCCGCAAACCGATTGCAACGCGGCAATATCGTGCCGGGCCATGAGGTCGAGATTGTCGAGAAACGCCTGCATAGCCGGGTCGAGGCGGTCGAGCTCAGCCAATTGTAAAGCGAAGCATTCGGCCAAGTCGCGGGCAAAAACACCCGCTGGATCGAACCGCTGCAGCTTGTAGAGAACCGCCTCAACGTCTTCCGGTGAACATCCAAGTTGATCGGCGACGGCTTCAACCGTCGTTGCGAGATAACCGTCATCGTTCACCGAATCGATCAGTGTCTGACCGATCAAACGCACATGCTGATCCGCCATATCGACGTTAAGTTGCGCCGAGAGATGTTCGCGCAACGTCGCCGCCTGGCCGACAGCCAACTCGCCCACATCCGGATTCTCAAAGCTCTGCGCGCCGGCGCTCGAGCTGCTGAACGCGCTTTCACTCGCTGGACTTAGAGCATCGGCGCCGACATCGGCAGGTTGATAATCATCGGCCCAGACATTTTCATAGTCGGTGTCCAACGGCGCATCGCTATCGGACGCGGCCTCGCGTTGGGTCAATTCGCTCACATCGGGTAGGTCCGGCGCGTCGGCAATGTCACCCCCGTCATATTCCGGGTCGGTTATTTCCGGGTCGGCCGTATCTGGGGAGCTTTCACGGTCACTATCGCGGGCTTCGAGTTCCCCGGACGGATCTTCGCGCTCGAGCAGGGGGTTTTGCTCAAGTTCGCTTTCGACAAAATCCGCAAGCTCCAAATTGGACAATTGCAGCAGCTTGATCGCTTGCTGCAGTTGCGGCGTCATAACGGGTGCTTGCGTCTGCCGCAGGTTGAGACGCTGTGAAAGTGCCATAAGAATAAGGTCTACAGGGTGAACCTTTCGCCTAGGTAAACACGCCGAACGTCGCTGTCAGAAACGATTTCCGCCGGTGTACCCTTCTTCAATACGGCCCCATCATGCAAAATATATGCCCGATCGACAATATCCAGCGTCTCGCGAACATTATGATCGGTGATTAATACACCAATACCGCGGTCTTTTAGATGGCTCACTAACTCTCGAATATCGGCGACCGCGATCGGATCGATGCCCGCCAAGGGTTCGTCGAGCAACATGAAATGGGGGCGGCAGGCGAGTGCTCGGGCGATCTCGACCCGGCGCCGTTCGCCGCCGGAAAGCGCCAGCGAGGGAGTGCGGCGCAGATGGCTGATCGAAAACTCAGCCATCAAATCTTCGAGCAAGACTTCGCGGCGCTCTACTTCGGGCTCGATAACCTCGATCACGGCGCGAATATTCTGCTCGACTGTCAGCCCCCGGAAAATCGAGGCTTCCTGCGGCAAGTAGCCAATGCCCAACCGCGCCCGGCGATACATCGGCAGGTCGGTGATATCGTGGCCGTCCAGCGAGATCGTACCGGTGTCGGGCGAAAGCAGGCCGGTGATCATATAGAAACAGGTGGTCTTGCCGGCGCCGTTCGGCCCCAACAGTCCAACCGCCTCGCCGCGCTGCACGCGAACGCTGACATCGCGAACCACCGGACGTTTGCGAAAGCGTTTACCAATGTTCCCGGCAACCAAACCCTCGTTCTCCGACACCAATCGTGGCGCCGCCATATCTTCCAGAGTTTGGTCGTTTGACTGATCGCTCATTACTTCGTCTTTCCGCCCTCAGGTGTTGCGGATGGCACGAAAATTCCCCGTACCCGTTTGTTCGGTTCGCGGGCGCCCGCCGACTTGGTGAGGAGACGGCTTTGACCGGTATTCAAATTAACCTCTGCCCGGTCACCGTTCAATTGGGTTTCGCCGCGGGTGATCCGGACGTCACCGGTAACGGTCGCCAAACCAGCATTGAGCTGATAGTCGCCGCGATCGGCGGTAACGATGTCGGTATCCGTCGACAAATGTACATTGCCGATGGCTTCGATGCGTTCCATTTTCGACGAGCGTGCTTGCCCTTCTTTGGCAACAAAGTGGGCCATCAGCGTGTCGGCGCGCACCCGCCGGTCGTCGCGCATGGCCAACGCATCACCGCGGGCCACGGCGAGCTGCCGGTCCTCGTAATATTCCAAACTGTCACGGGCGATGATTGTATCCTGTGCGGTGACCAGGCGAACCTGCTCACCGGTCATAATCAGAACGCCCTTGACCACGTCATAGACCGCCTTGTCCGACGTCGCCGTCTCGGTGTCGGACAGGATGCGAACATTACCGTTAGCATCGATCTTATAAATTTCATCAGAGCCCGATTCCGTCGCCCGGTAATGAGCGACAAGCTCATCGGCCTCAACAGTAACGCCGCCTTGACTGGCGCGGGCTTCGCCGCGGGCGATGTAGACTTGGTTGTTGCGCTGCCATTCGATGCCTTCACTGGCCTCGATATGGATGGGGTCGCTATTGCCACGCCCGAACCCCAAAGATTGAGCTTGCGCGACAGTCGGCACCGCCACGGCCATCATCGTGGCAAGCGCCGTGATATATGCCAATCCAGTTCGTGTTTTTCTCATCATTGCGTATCCCGTGCGCCGCGATAGACAAACATCTGGGACTTGCCGGTGAACAGCACCCGATCACCGCCATCCAAAATTCGAAACCCTTCAGACTGTAACGTGCCAAGCGGCCCCTGCCCTTGCACCGCATCGTCGCCTTGGGCGGATCGGTCATCGAGATTGAATCGCGCTTTCGGTGTGCGAAATTCATGCCCGGCATCGTGAAACACGTTCACGTTGCCGACCAGATAGAGAAATTTGGTTTCCTCTTCGTATTCGCCGTCGATCGCGGTCAAGGCAACCCAGGAACCATCTTCAAGAACGATATCGGCCTTCGGCTGTTCCAAGAAATAGAACTCTCGGCCTTCTTCGGTTTTAAGCGCGCTGGTGTCAGCGGTAATTTGAAACGGGCGCGACTGGGAATCGACACCCAAGACCCTGGCGTTAAGCACCTGGGGGCGCGACGTGCCAATGGGGCCGACCGCCTCGGGGACGGTGAACCGATTTTCATCGGACGCGAATTCCGGCCAGGCAACGACCACAACGAGGAGAGCCATCGCCAGTCCCGGCAAAATGTATTTCATCGTCGAGACAAAGCGCAAGCGGCCAAATCCGCCGCGCTGCCGACGCGGACCCATATCGGCGAACTTTTGCGACAAGGCGCCCCGCGGTGGGGCGGCGGTTTCGTTCAACGCCGCAGTTGGAGGAGCTTCGGTCATCGGCCTTAAGCAATCCCCGCCCGCAGGCAGTCATGCATATGCAGGATGCCGACCGGGACACCATCGTCGACAACGAACAACAGCAAAATCTTATTATCGTTCATGGTGCCAAGCGCTTCAGCGGCCAACGCGCCCAAGCGGATCGTTTTAGGCGACCTGGTCATCACTTCGCCGGCCGTCGTGCTGCGCAAATCAGCCGACATATGGCGGCGTAAGTCCCCGTCGGTAACGATGCCGACGAGACGGCCATCCCCATCGACCACGCCGGCGCACCCCAATGCCTTGCTGGTCATGGTCAAAATAACATCGGACATGGCCGAATCCGGGCCGGTTAACGGCAGTTCGTCGCCGACATGCATGATGTCGTCGACCCGTAATAAGCCCTGGCCCAATTTGCCGCCCGGATGTAGGACCTGGAAATCCTCGGTGGTGAAGCCGCGGCGTTCCAGCAGGGCGACCGCCAGCGCATCGCCCATCGCCAACATCGCCGTGGTCGATGTGGTCGGCGCCAAACCCATCGGACAGGCCTCGGCAATTGCCGGCAGGATCAACGCGCAATCGCCGTTCTCGGCAAGCGTGCTGCCCTGTTTACCGGTGAGCGCGATCAAGGGAATACGAAAGCGCCGGCAATAATCGATCAAATCGCCGAGCTCCGGCGTCTCGCCCGAATTGGACAAGGCCAGCACCGCATCGGCGCGGGTGATCATGCCCATATCGCCGTGGCTTGCCTCGGCCGGGTGAACAAAGTGCGACGGGGTGCCGGTGCTCGCCAACGTCGCCGAAATCTTGCGCGCGATATGGCCGCTCTTACCCATGCCGGTCACGACGACCCGCCCGGTCACCGCAAACAGAATTTCCAGCGCTTGGATAAAGGTCGCGTCGAGAGCGTCCGACATGGCGCGCAGGGATTCCGCCTCGAGCCGCAAGACACGTCGCGCCGCCACCAGGTCGCTCGACTGAGCCGTTCCGGAATCGCCGTCCATAATCTCGGCTTTGGTCGGATTTGTCATTCAGGCGGCTACTCTGATTTCGGGTTTTGGATAATGCTCATTCGGTTCAAACGGTGCCTTGCGAAGGTCAAAAATCGTACGCGAATCAAGCAGTTTCAGTATGCGGGCGCACCCTTGAAAGGTCAACGCGACGTCCCGTTCCGCCCTAACTGTGGGCGAAAATATCAACTTCATCCCAGCCGGCTAGATCGAGTTCGGCACGGGTCGGTAAGAATTCAAAACATTTCGCCGCGAAAGCCGTGCGGTCCTGACGTTCCAGCATGGCGTCCAGCCGGGTCTTCAAATCGTGCAAAAACAACACGTCGCTGGCCGCATATTCCAATTGTTGGTCGCTCAGTTTGGCGGCGCCCCAATCGGAGGTCTGTTGTTGTTTCGATATTTCGACACCGAGCAAATCGCGGCAAAGATCTTTAAGCCCATGACGATCGGTGAAGGTGCGCACCAATTTCGACGCGATTTTCGTACAATAGACCGGCGCTGCTACCACGCCCAGATCACGGCGCAGCACGGCCAAGTCAAAGCGTCCAAAGTGGAATAGTTTCAAGCGCGCCGGATCGCTCAACATCGCCTGCAAGTTGGGCGCGTCATAGGCGCCGGACTGAAACTGCACCAGATGGGCGCTGCCGTCGCCGGCCGACAGTTGGACCAGACAAAGCCGATCGCGCACCAGGTTGAGGCCCAGGGTCTCGGTATCCACGGCGATCACCGGGCCAAGATCGAGGCCGTCCGGCAGGTCGTTTTGATGAAGTTCTATATCCAAGGGGCCGTCGCAATCGTTAAATGAGCCGGGCCACACCAAACTTAAGGTGTGGAGTGGTTGCTACTCTGCGCCCGCGAACCTTGTCAATATCCTAACGCCGGGCGATTACGAAGCGTGCTTGGCAGGCTTGCGGACGAAGCGCTATACACGCAAAAGGCATACACAGGCGGCGACCAGCTGCTTTTTTGGATCGAATTGGAATATGGGGAGCCGCGGCTCATGGAACAACGGCGGGTTACCGTTATCGGCGGATCGGGCTTTATCGGGCGTTATGTGGTCGAACGCCTGGCCGATCAGGGCGCGGTCGTCACCGTTGCCGTACGCGATGTGGAGAAGGCGAAGTTTCTGCGCCCGCTGGGCCAAGTCGGCCAAGTGACGCCGGTCGCGGTGAATGTTCGCGAAACCAACGCTGTGGCGCGCGCGGTTGAGGGCGCGGATGCGGTGATCAACCTGGTCGGTATCCTGTATAAGAGCGGCCACCAGAAATTCAGCACGCTTCACGCAGAAGTTCCCGCGGCAATCGGCCAAGTCTGCGCTGACCAAGGCATCAAGCGCCTGGTACACGTGTCGGCAATCGGCGCGCAACCATCCGCCTGGTCGGAGTATCAGCGTTCGAAAGGCGCCGGCGAGGAAGCTTTGCGCGCACAATATCCCGACGCAACTATCCTGCGGCCATCGGTTCTGTTTGGTCCGGAAGACGGGTTTTTCAATCTCTTCGGCGCGTTAGCGCGCATCCTGCCGGTGCTACCGCTCTACGGCGGCGGCAAAACTCGGTTCCAACCGGTCTATGTGGGCGACGTGGCGGCGGCTATTGTCAACGCCCTAGCGAACCCCGCCACGGCGGGTAAAACCTACGAGCTGGGGGGACCGGCGGTCCTCACCTATGCCGAGCTTATGGAAATCATTTTAGAGCATACCGGCCGCAAGCGGCTGCTGGTGCCGGTCCCGTTCTTTGTCGGCGAAATTCAAGCAACGTTCCTGGGGATGATGCCCAAGCCGCTGCTGACCCGCGATCAAATACTCTCGCTCAAAACCGATAATATTGTCGCCGAAGACGCATTAACCCTGGCCGATCTCGGCGTTCAGCCGACCACACTAGAGGCGATTATACCGACCTATCTGCGCCGGCACCGCAAGGGGGGACGCCTCGGCCGGGCATCGATCGTCTAAGGGCGCCGCTAAATGTCCATCGCCGCCGACCTGTTACGCGGGCGCGAGTTTCGCGGCATCCGTGTCGCGCTGATCGCGCGGCTTTTGGTTATTATTGTCGCTCTGCCTATCGACCAGACTTTGGCGGCGGCCTCCACGATTGGACAGATCAACTCGCTGATTGGGCTGTCGGCCGGCTTCGTTGCGGTGGGGCTGTTGTTGATCATGCTGCACCTAACCCATCGCGTCCTGCTGGTCGGCTTACTGGCGGTTGCCGTCGACATCGCCCTCATGGCTGGGATTCTGATCGGTTGGTGGGACAGTATCGGCGGGACGGCGGTACCCACCGCGCTGATGTTCAAGACGGCGATGGGCGGGTTGATGGCGGTCTTTATCGCGCTAAACGCGCTAACCTTGCGCCCGCTCTACCCGCTGCTCGCCGCGTTCGGCATGGCATTGATTTATCTGAGCATCGCCGCCCTTGCGGTGGGCGAACCACGAACCGCGTGGACGAACGACTATTTGACCGCTTATGTGGGACCCGCCGTATCCTTGCCACAGCTCGCCGGTGAGTTCGCCATATTGCTGTTTGTCGGCGCGCTTGTGGTGTCGACCACCTTCATCGCCCGCCGCCTCAGCCTCGAAGGTATCAGACTCGAACGGGCGAACGCCCAGCTCGGCCGGTACTTTTCGCCAACCGTGCGCGATCAGATCAGCCGCGCCGGCGATGATTTCCTAAAGCCCGGCGGCCGCGTTCAGGATGTCGCGGTGCTGTTCTGCGATATCCGCGACTTCACCCGTCTATCGGAAGGCTGGCGACCCGAAGAATTGATGGCGTTCGTCTCCGACTATCAGCAGCGCATGGTCGATGCGGTATTCGCCCATGGCGGCACCTTGGATAAGTTTATCGGCGATGCGGTGATGGCGACCTTCGGCACACCGACGGCGTACCCCGAAGCCACCCGCGACGCGGTCGAGGCCGCGATCGCCATGCGCGCGGCGCTGGCGGCGTTGAACCGCGAACGGGTGGCGGCCGGTAAACCCGAAATCCAGCACGGCATCGGCATCCATTGCGGGCCCGCCGTGGTCGGCAATGTCGGCACCGAGGACCGGCTTGAATACACGGTCATGGGCGACACGGTGAATGTCGCGGCGCGGGTCGCCGACCATTGCAAGGAAACGCAGGAAGACCTGTTGATATCCGGCGCGGTGAGGGCCCAATTAACCGGGCCATTGCCGGCGCGCGAGCTGCCGGCGATCGCCGTCAAAGGGCGGCGCAGACCAGTCCCCATCTTCGCCCTCGAGAGCAGCGAAGGCTAGACGGCGTAGACCCAGTAGAGAATCCCAGCACCCATCAGAACCCGGTAGATGACGAAGGGTGCGAAGCCGGAAAATTGCAGCCAACGCATCAACAGAGCAATCGCCCCCAGCGCGGTTATGAAGGCCAATATACCGGCGATAACCGCGCCCCTGCCCAACGCAGCGTCGCCACTGGCGACGAGTTCGAGCGCGATAAGCAACCCTGCACCGGCAACCGCGGGCATCGACAGCAACATGGAAAACCGCGCCGCCTCCGACCGCTCATAGCCCAACAGGCGCGCCGCCGTGATGGTGACCCCCGCCCGGCTGGTGCCAGGAACCAAGGCGAGTATCTGGGCGAGGCCAATTATGATGGCGTTGCGCGCGGTGAGATGTTCCAGGTTTAAGACCGTCATGCCGGTGCGATCCGCCCACCATAAAAACAGACCGAAAATAATCGATGTCCAGCCGATGATCTCCAATGTGCGTAATTCGCCATCAATGAGGTCACGCCCGAAGAACCCCACGACAAAAACCGGAATCGTCGCGACAACGATATAGATGCCCAGGAGTCCACCGTCGGTTCGTCGGCCAGTGGCGAACTGGGCGACGCCCACGAGAACACGTATGACATCGCGCCAAAAATAAATCAGCACGGCCCCCAGGGTTCCCACATGCACAGCGACATCGATCGCCAGGGTGCTCCCCGGAAGACCGAGAATTTCCGCCGCCACCCGTAAATGGCCCGACGAGCTGATCGGCAAAAACTCGGTAATGCCCTGCACCACGGCAAGGAGGATGATTTCCAGGAGGCTCATCTCGTCCGCTATCCAGGTTCGGCTCGCTACCGCCCATTTTATTTACGTCAGGTCGCAATAGTCTCCGCGATCCGCGCTTGTAACATCAGGTCGGGAGTCGAAGGGAGGTGATTTTAGACGCCCCACAAGACATACTAGAAATAGGTGAGCGTCCGGCGCTTCTGAGAAAAAAGCCGGCGCTCGATAGCGCCGAGGGGAGAGCATGAGATGACCACGCAAAACGAAACAGCGACCGAAAACTGGCGAGCGAAAATCGACCCACAGCAGGCCGCGGCGCTTGAGCGTAATGCGGAGATTGTGGAAAACGTGGGCGGCGCCGGCGAAACGATTGCCGAAATCCGCACGCAGGCCGATGCCGCGCGCGCCGTCTGGAATGAAGGCGGGCCAGAAATGGCGGTGCAGCAGGATCTAAGCGTACCCGGCCCGTTCCGCGACGTGCCCATGCGCCTCTATAAGCCCACTGACGCTGCAGATATGCCGGTCTTCATCTATTTGCATGGCGGCGGCTTTAAGCTCGGCAGCGAGCTCTCCAATGACCGCCAAATGCGCGAACTAGCGCAGGTCTGGGGGGGCGCGGTGATCAGTTGCGATTATGTACACGCCCCGGAACACACCTTTCCCGATCCGGTGATCGAAGTCACTGCGGTGGTCGAATGGCTTGCCGAAAACGGCGGCGATTTGGGCCTCAACCCGACGGCGATGACCATTGGCGGCGCTTCGGCCGGCGCCAGTATCGCCTTTGGCGTCGCGATTGAACTGCGCGACCGCAAATCCGATCTGATCAAAGGCGTAGTGTCGATATACGGCGTGGTTGACGATGCATTGGACACAGATTCCATGCGCGAGCTCGGCGGCGGCGATTTTCTTCTGCAAACCGCCTATGTAGCCCAAGTCTATGCGGACTATATGGGCGACGCCGACCGCAACGACCCCCGCGCCTTTGCCGCCAAGGGCGATGTCACCGGGCTGCCGCCTGCTTTCATCGTGGCGGCTGAGCTCGACCCCATTCGTGACGATTCGCTGCGGCTTGCCGAAAATATGACCGCGGCCGGCCACCCCCATCGCCTCAAAGTCTACCCCGGCGTTATGCACACTTTTTTCACCCAATCGAATGTGATCGACCAGGGCAAAATATGCATCGGCGATATCGCCGACTTTCTCAAAGAAACCGTCGGTGCAACTTAGAGCCGCTTTAACTGACTCGATTTCCTAGTCTAGAATCGGTCCGTTATGCGGACGCTTCATCACCTCTGGCTTTGCCCGTTCTCGCGAAAGGTTCGCATCGCGCTCAGCGAAAAGAAATTGACCTTCGATCTGGTGATCGAAAAATCGTGGGAACGCCGCGAAGAGTTTCTGGCGCTAAACCCAGCCGGTGAGGTGCCGGTCCTGCTCGAGGGCACCGACGAAGAACCTGCCATCGCGATGGCAGATTCCAATGCCATTTGCGAATATCTCGAAGACGCCTATCCCGACCCGCCACTGCTCGAAGGTAACGCCTTCACGCGGGCCGAAATTCGCCGGCTAGTCGCCTGGTTCGATCTAAAATTTCACCACGAGGTGACCCAGAACCTGGTGGACGAGAAAATCAACAAGCGGTTCTTAGGGCTGGGCGCGCCTTCGTCGGTGGCGATCCGCGCCGGCCACACCAATATTGCTACCCATCTGGCCTATATCGAATATCTAATGGCGCGCCATAATTGGCTGGCCGGCAGTAAATTCTCACTGGCCGACATTGCCGCCGCCGCGCAGCTTTCCTGCATCGACTATATCGACGATGTGCCGTGGGAAGATTATCCGGAGGCCAAAGCGTGGTATGCGCGGCTCAAATCGCGGCCCAGCGTGCGCCCTTTGCTGGCCGACCATATTCCCGGCATACCGCCGCCGCGCCATTACGCTAATTTGGATTTCTGAGTACAGGCGCGCCAAACCTATTGGGGTTTTAAGTCCATTCGCTGCAGCGCCGCGCGCGCGGTGCCGGCCGCAGCCGAGCCCGGTGCGGCGTTAATCGCGGCAAGCCAGGCTTGGCGCGCGCCGTCGCGGTCGCCCAGGTCGCGGCGCACCATGCCCAATTCGGTCAGCGCCTCGGGATTACTGGGATCGAGCGCCAGGGCACGGGTAAGATCGTCGGCGGCGAGGTCGGGGACCTCGAGCAGACGATAGGCCGCCGCGCGGAATATCAGCGCGTCCAATGTGCCTGAGTCGCGGTCCAGGGCCTGACCGAAATCGTCAATGGCATCCCAATATTCGCCGGCGCGCGCCAAAACCTCGCCACGCCGAACCCAAAGCGCGGAATTGCTGTCGTCGAGCTTGAGCGCCGCGGTGAGCGCCGCATAGGCGCGCGTGCCGTCACCTAAGCGCAACCAGACCTGCGCCGCCTGGTCGAGCACGGCGGCGCGTTCCTTGGCGCCGAAGCCGTTCATATTCTGCGCCAGCTTTTCCAGCCGCTGCGCCGCCTCGTCGAGCTGGCCGAGGCCGACCAAGGCTATCGCGGTACAATGGCGCGCCGGCGGGCCGCCCCCTTCGTCGCGCCAAGCGATCGCCGCCTCGAAGCCTTCCGAAGGCTTGGACCGGGCCAGCGCCATGCAACCCTGATAGGCGCGAGCGACCGGCATTTCGGAGAAACGGGTCTGCGCCTCGGCTTGTGTCGCGACCAACCCGGCGAACAGTGCCGCGCCGAGCCCCGCGGCAATCGTTCCTCGCGAAAAGCGAAAGGGCGCTACCGTCAGATGCCGTTCCCTAGACCGTTCTTCCTGCGTCACGCCTTGGCTCCGGCTGGGGGCACATGTAACAGTGCCGGAATTGGTAAAGCATACTGGCTATCGCGCGCGGCTGGAATCACGATGTCCGACACTCCCACCCTTTTTTGCTTCGGCCTCGGTTATACCGCCAGCGCCTTATGCCAACGTCTGAGGGCCAAGGGCTGGACGATCCGTGGCACAAGCCGCAGCGACGAGACATGCGCCGGGTTGGTCAATCAAGGCATCGCCGCCTGGGTTTTCGACCGGGACCATCCCCTCAAAGATCGGGCCACCGCGTTCGCGGGAGTTACCCATATTTTGTCCTCCGTGCCGCCTGACGCCGACGGCGATCCGGTGATCGACCTGCATGGCCGCGATATCGCCGCACGATCAGCGTCACTGAAATGGGTCGGCTATCTATCGACCACCGGCGTCTATGGCGATCGCGGCGGTGGTGAAGTCGATGAGACCTCCGAGCGTCGGCCGGCCACGATACGCGGCGAACGCCGCGTGGCAGCCGAAGACGGATGGTGCGGGTTATGGCGCGACAATGGCGTACCGACGCACCTGTTCCGGCTCGCCGGGATTTACGGCCCCGGCCGCAACGCGTTGGAGACCGTCCAACGGGGTCAAGCCCGCCGCGTGTTTAAGCCCGGCCAAATGTTTAGCCGCATTCATCTCGACGATATTACGCAGGTACTCGAAGCCTCGATCGCCCATCCCAACCCGGGTACGGCCTATAATTTAAGCGACGATGAAGCTGCCCCGCCGCAGGATGTGACCGCCTATGCCTGCGAATTGCTCGGCGTCGAACCACCACCGGAGGTGCCTTTTGAAGAAGCCGAGATGACGGACATGGCGCGCAGCTTCTATGCCGAAAACAAACGGGTCTCGAACGCGCGTATAAAACACGAACTCGGCATCTCCCTGACCTACCCCGACTATCGCTCGGGGTTGCGGGCTTTGCTCAAGGCGGACCGAGGCTAGTCGCCAGCCCGGCAACGATCGCCACAAGCCGCGCTAGATCGCGCTCCGTCGACAAACGATGATCGCCACCCTTAACCAAAATTAGCTCGACATCGTGGGAGGTTAACGCGTCCATCAGTTTCTGCGACTGGGTCCAAGGCACATCCGGATCGTCGATACCGTGGATCAGACGCACCGGGATATTGAGATTGACCGGCCCGTTGAGGATCCGCTGGTCATTACCGTCGTCAATCAGAGCCTGGGTAATGATATAAGGCATATCGGAATAATCCGACGGCATGGAATAGAACCCCGTCTCGGCGATCTGTGCCATAACCTCAGGCCCAAGGCGCGCCGGCATCAGATCGTGGGTGAAATCCGCCGCCGTGGCGACCCCCACCAGAGCGGCAGCCTGTTGCGCGCCGCCAGAGCGTTGTAGCGCCAGCGCAACCCGCACCATGATCCAAGCGCCCATCGATGAACCGACAAGAATGAGCGGTCCGCTAAGGCCGGTCACGCTATTACCGGCATGCTCGATGACCGTCAGCGCGTCGTCGGCCCAACGTCCCACCGTGCCGTCCCGGAATTGACCGCCGGAAGATCCGTGCCCGGAATAGTCCAAGCGTAAAAATGCACGCCCGTTTCGTTGCGCCCAAGCCTCCAAAGTGGTTGCCTTCTCGCCCGTCATGTCGGACATAAAGCCACCAAGAAAGACGATGCCGGGGCCAGGCCTGCCCTTGCGGGCCGGCGTAGCGTAAAAGGCTAGTTTGGTGCCGTCCGCGGCCGCGATATAGGAAGGTGTTGTCATTCACCCTACGATGACATGAATTCTGCCGCTCAGTCTAATACCGTGAGCACGCCAACCGATTCGGGCCGGGCGCGGCTTGCGCCGGTAGTCCTGCAGGTGCTGCCGTCGTTGGAAACCGGTGGCGGCGGGGTCGAGCGCGCGACTATCGATATTGCCGCCGCCATCAAAGCGAGCGGCGCGCCAGCATTTGTTGCCTCATCGGGCGGCCATTTGGTGAACGAGCTCGACCGTTGTGGCGCCAAGCACATCACCTTGCCGCTGACCTCAAAGAACCCCATTGTGATGCGCCGCAACGTGCAACGCCTGGTCGACATCATCGAGCTGCACAAGGTCAATATTGTCCACGCGCGCAGCCGCGCCCCGGCCTGGAGCGCGCGGGCGGCGGCCCGGCGCACGGGATGCAGTTTCCTCACCACGTTTCACGGCACCTATAATTACGGCACCGGCATAACCGGCGCCTGGAAGAAACGTTACAATGCAGTGATGGCCGACGGTGATCTTGTGATCGCCAATTCCAATTTTATCGCCGAGCATCTGCGCACCCGTTACGCCGTGCCAGAGGAGCGAATTCGCGTGGTGCCGCGTGGCGTCGATCTCAAGGTCTTCGATCCGGCGAAAACAACCGTAGCGCGGGTCGTGAACCTCGCCGGACAATGGAACCTGCGCGACGACGCCACGGTGGTGATGCTGCCGGGACGTTTGACGCGCTGGAAAGGCCAGGCGCTACTGATTGAAGCGCTGGCGATCCTGAAGGAGCGCCTGGGCGCCGAGAAATTCAACGTTATCGGGCTTCTTGTGGGGTCCGATCAAGGCCGCACGACCTATCGCAACCAGCTGGAGCAACGCGTTAAAGCACTGGGGCTGGAGGGTCAGGTGCAGGTCTTGGGCCATTGTCCCGATATGGCCGCCGCCTACATGCTGACCGACGTGGTTGTGTCAGCCTCGACCGACCCGGAAGCCTTTGGGCGCGTGGTCGCGGAGGGCCAGGCGATGGGCCGGCCCGTGGTCGTCGCTAACCATGGTGGCGCGGCGGAACAGGTTCTCGTCGGCGAGACCGGCTGGCTGTTCACCCCCGGCGACGCTTCGGCCTTAGCCGATGCATTGGGCAGCGCCCTGACAATCGGCAAAGAGGCGCGCGCGCGGCTGGCGGATACGGCGATCGGCCACGTCCGCAACCGCTATTCGAAAACCGGCATGTGCGAGGCTACCCTCGATGTTTATGCCGAACTGCGCCAACGGCGGGCCATTTGATTAGATGACATCCGGTAAGCCGATAAAGCGCGTTCTTGTCATAAAATTAGGCGCCATGGGCGACGTGATCCAAGCAACCGGACCATTCGCCGCGATCCGCCGCCACCATGACGACGCCCATATTACCCTGTTGACCACCAAGCTTTTCGACGAATTCGCGTCTGCCGGCGGTTGGTTCGACGATGTGTGGATCGACGATCGGCCGTCTTGGCGCGAACTACCGAAGTGGTTCGCCATGCGCAAACGTCTGCGCGGCGCAAATTTCGACCGGGTCTACGATCTGCAGACCTCCGACCGCACGGCGATCATATTTCGCCTGTTCGGGTTCGCCCGCAAACCCGAATGGTCGGGCACGGTGCCCGGTTGTTCGCACCGCCACACCAACCCGCAACGCGACTTTATCCATACCATCGAGCGACAGGCCGAACAGCTCGCCATTGCCGGCATCACGCAGGTGGCGCCGCCCAATCTCGACCACATAACGTCGGATATCGGACGTTTCGAATTACCCGCGCCCTATGTCCTATTGGTCCCTGGCGGCTCGCCGCACCGCCCGGACAAGCGCTGGCCGGCGAATAATTACGCGGAACTAGCCCGGCGATTGCTGGCTAAGGGCGTGACGCCGGTGGTGATCGGTGGTACCGCAGAGACCCAGATCGCTTCCGCGATCGCGACCTTTTGCGTTGGCGCCATCGACCTCACCACCGCAACGTCGATGATCGATATCGTCGAGCTTTCGCGCGGCGCCGCCGGTGCGGTCGGCAACGACACCGGACCAATGCACGTGATCGCCGCAGCCGGGGCGCCGTCGGTAGCGCTATTTTCCCATGCCTCGGATCCGGACCTTTGCGGTCAACGGGGCCGCGATGTGACCATCCTGCGCCGCCACCCTCTCGACGACCTTAGCGTCGACGAGGTTGAAGCAAGCCTGCACTTGCGTTAAATCGCGCACAAATAATCGAGGTTAAGGCGGCGTTCACCCAATCGCGCGCATAACGGAGACATGATGGCCCAGGCCGGCAACGATACCCAAGTGACGATCACTCTGCCCGACGGCAGCACGCGCGCGTTCGCCGATCCGGTGACCGGCGCAGCGATCGCGGCTGACATCGGCCCGGGTCTGGCGAAAGCTGCCCTGGCGATCAAGGTCGATGGCCGGCTGGTCGATTTGTCCCACACGGTCAGCGAAGACGCGGCGATCGAAATCGTCACGACAAAAAGCGACGACGAGACGGTGTACGATTTGCTGCGCCACGATGCCGCCCACGTCATGGCCGAGGCCGTACAAGAGCTGTACCCCGGCACCCAGATCACCTTTGGGCCGGCCATCGAGAACGGTTTCTATTACGACTTCGTGCGCGACGAGCCGTTCACGCCCGACGATCTCGAGCGGATCGAAGCGCGGATGAAAGAGATCGTCGCCCGTAACGAAGAGATCGTCCGCGATGTTTGGGACCGCGACGAGGCGGTCCGCTTTTTCAGCGAAGCCGGCGAGAAGTACAAGGCCGAGCATGTCGAGACCCTGCCACGCGACGCCGAAATTTCAGTCTACAAGCAAGGCGATTGGCTCGACCTGTGCACCGGCCCTCACTTGCCGTCGACCGGCAAGTTGGGCACCGCGTTTAAGTTGATGAAGGTGTCGGGGGCCTATTGGCGCGGTGATGCTAAAAATCAGCAACTCCAGCGCATTTACGGCACGGCGTGGCGCGACTCGAAAGAGTTGAAAGCCTATCTGACCCAGCTGGAGGAAGCGGAGAAGCGCGACCATCGCCGGCTGGGCCGCGAGATGGACCTGTTCCACATCCAGGAGGAAGCAGTCGGCTCGGTGTTCTGGCACGCCAAGGGTTGGACGCTGTACCGGATCTGCGAAGACTATATGCGCGCGCGCCTCGACGACGCTGGCTATTTCGAAGTGAAGACGCCGCAACTGGTCGACCGCAGCCTGTGGGAACGCTCCGGCCATTGGGAGAAGTTCCGCGAGAACATGTTCACCATCGACGACGATGACAATCGGGTCCTCGCCGTGAAGCCGATGAACTGCCCGTGCCATGTGCAGATCTATAAACAAGGCACCACCAGCTATCGCGACCTGCCGATGCGCATGGCCGAGTTCGGTTCTTGCCACCGCTACGAGCCGTCGGGCGCCCTGCACGGCATCATGCGGGTGCGCGCGTTCACCCAAGACGACGCCCATATATTTTGCACCGAGGATCAGATCGTCGCAGAAACCGAGGCGTTCTGCGAATTGCTGTTGAGCATTTATCGCGACTTCGGTTTCGCCGATGTGCAAGTGAAGTTCGCCGACCGACCGCCGGTGCGCGCCGGCGACGACGCCACCTGGGACCGCGCCGAGCAGGCGTTGATCGAGGCGACCGACGCGGCCGGTCTCGACTACACGCTGAACCCCGGCGAGGGCGCCTTCTACGGACCGAAACTCGAATTCGTCCTGCGCGATACCATCGGACGCGATTGGCAGTGCGGCACGCTACAAGTCGATTTCGTGACGCCCGAGCGGCTCGACGCTTCTTATGTCGGCGAAGACGGCGCCAAGCACAGCCCGGTCATGCTGCACCGCGCGATTTTGGGATCGTTCGAGCGTTTTCTCGGCATTCTGATCGAGCATTATGCCGGGCGCTTTCCCCTATGGCTGGCGCCAGTGCAAGCGGTCATCGCGACCATCACCAACGACGCCGACGATTATGCCACGCAAGTTGCGGCGGCGTGCCAGGCGGCGGGGTTACGGGTGGAAACCGATCTGCGCAACGAGAAAATCAACTACAAGGTCCGCGAACATAGCCTGGCCCATGTGCCGGCTATGCTAGTTGTCGGCCGCCGCGAGGCCGACGAGGGAACCGTCGCTGTGCGCCGTCTGGGCTCTAAAAATCAGGAAATACTTGCGCTCGATGACGCGGTCGGCCAACTTAGTGCCGAAGCGGCCAGCCCGGCCACGAAATAGACAGCGAGAACCACGTTTTACGCTTTAACTACAAGGAGATAGATACATCGCTAGACGACCAGTAGACGTTACCCCACCGAAACGTTCCGGGCCGCGGGTCAACACAGACATCGACAATGCCGAAGTTCGGCTGGTCGATGAGAACGGCGAGCAGGTTGGCGTCATCGCCACAGAAGCCGCCCTCGAACGAGCATATAGCGTGAACCTCGACCTGGTTGAAGTGTCGCCAAACGCTGAACCGCCGGTTTGCAAGATCATCGATTTCGGCAAGCTCAAATACGAAGAGCAGAAGAAGGCCAATGTCGCGCGCAAGCGGCAAAAGACCATCGACGTCAAAGAAATCAAACTGCGACCGAACATCGACACCCACGATTACGAAGTGAAAATGCGCAACGCGCGCCGTTTCATCGACGATGGCGACAAGGTCAAAGTGACGTTGCGGTTCCGCGGGCGCGAAATGGCCCATCAGGAACTCGGCGCCCAGGTCCTGCAACGGGTGCGCGACGAATTGGACGAGATTGCCAAAGTCGAGCAGATGCCCAAGTTCGAGGGCCGTCAGCTAACCATGGTGATGACCCCGCGCTAGTCTCAGCTTTTCGCCGGCCGCTACCGGCGGGCGGCAATCTCAAGGCCAATTCCTTTGCGGTATTAAAGTGCCTTGGCGGAGCTCGGTTGTGCCTGCGTTGGAAATCGCGGTTCCCAGAGATTCGCCTTGAGTAGCGTCTGCGGCGTCCCTAGCATCTCCGGCGCAATGCCGGCTGCCCATTGCAGGCGGAAAACGCCGGGCGTTTGATCCGACAAATTGATCCGAGGAACCCGATGCCAGCAGACAATACGAGCCCAAATTTCGCCCCGACGCTGTCTTCGGCGAATGCCGGTTCAGACTTCGCGATGCCCACGGTCGGCTATGGCACGATGCTATTTCCCGAACCCGAGCGCGCGGTTGGCCTCGTCGTCCACGCCCTCGAAAGCGGTTATCGCCATATCGATACGGCGCGTAAATACGGCTCCGAACAATGGGTCGGCGAAGGCATCCGCGCCAGTGGCATCGCCCGCGAAGAACTGTTCGTCACCACCAAGGTCACCGAGGAGGATGCGCACGCGGCCGATTTCGCACGTTCTGTCGACACCAGCCTGGAAGCCCTGGGGCTCGACTATGTCGACCTGCTGCTGATCCACTGGCCACAGTCGCGCGTGCCGCTGGCAGAAACGCTCGGTGCGCTCGCCAAAGCCAAACGCGACGGGCTAGCGCGCCATATTGGCGTGTCGAACTTCACGATCGCGCTGCTCGACGAGGCGGTCAATATCTGCCCCGAGCCGCTGGTCACCAACCAGATCGAGTATCACGCCTATATCCGCCAAGACCGGCTGATCGCTGCCTGCAAGCGCCACGGACTGCTTGTCACCTGCCACGTGCCGCTGGCCCGCGGCACGTTGCTCGGCGACCCTGTGATCGGTGCGGTCGCAGCAGCGCACGGCAAGACAGCGGCGCAGGTGGCGCTGCGCTGGCTGGTCCAGCAGCCGGATGTCGCGGTGGTACCGCGCGCGCTCGAGTTCAGCGAGATCGAAGAAAATATCGACCTGTTCGATTTCACCCTCAGCGAGGACGAGATGGAACGCATCGGCGCCCTGCGCGACAAAAATAGCCGTCTCGTCGATCCTGAAGTACGCCGACCGGTCTGGGATGTGGGCTAACGCAGGCGCCCGCCCGACCACTGCGGGCCATGGCTGGCGGTGTGCGGTCAGCCCGACCTAACCAATGCCGACAAAGCTGTGTGGCCAAAGTGGAGGAATGCTAAGCCGGACTTCAAAAACAGTCCGGTTCGTATTCACTTTGAAGAGGCAGGCGGCAGCCTGAGCGGCAATGTCGAGATGACCAGGTGAGCCATTTCGGACATCGAAGGCATTACCGCCATCAGCGATCTATGGCACGGTATAGCCGCCGTCCACGAACATGATTTGTCCCGTCATAAAGTCGGATACGTCGGAGGCGAGGTAGACAACCGCATTGCCGATGTCATCGGGCTGTCCAAGCCGCCCAATGGGATAGGATTTGGTTACCTCCTTTATGCCGGCGTCCGTGTCACCGTTGCCCATCACAACAAAGAAGTCGTCGGTCATGTCGGTCATAATACAGCCCGGCGCGACAGCGTTGACATTGATTTTGTGCGGCGACAGCTCGGCGGCCATGCATCGCGTCATGCCGTGCACACCCATCTTCGACACGCCATAGGCGACACAGCCCATGACCCCTTGGTGGCCAAAGATCGAACCATTGTTGACGATCTTACCCTTACCGAGTTTCTTCATCTCGGGCACAACACGCTGACAGGTCAGAAACTGCCCAGTCAGATTTACGTTCAACGTCTGCAACCACATCTCAGGCGTATGATCTTCAATCATCCCCATGTGGAAAACACCCGCATTGGTGAAGAGAACATCCACCTTGCCAAGTGTCTCGACGGCAGCGGTAATTAGTAGGTCCACGTCTTCTGAATTCGACACATCGGCTTTCACCGCTATAGATTTGCGTCCGAGTTGCTCAATTTCGTGCGCGACCTCTTCAGCCGCTTCCATTTTGGAATTGCCGTTGACAACAACATCAGCACCCGCATTGGCCAAAGCCAAAGCAGCGGCGCGGCCGATGCCCGAGGAAGAGCCAGTCACGACCGCAGATTTACCCTCAAGTTGCATTTAGAGCCTCCATCATTATTTACCGCAGCATTCGTCGCACCAACAGTCGCCACGCGTTGGTTTAGCGTAGGTGCCGCGAAGCATTTGGGCAACGTCGCTTGCTCAAGCGCAATAGTGGTGAAATTAGACAGCCGGCCCGTAGCGCGACCGAAACCGCTTGCTAGGCCGGCGGCCGCGAGTGCTGGCCGCCATCGGCCATGATGATGGTGCCCGATAGCCAGGAGGCTCGCGCGCTGGCCAAAAACGCGGCAATCCACGCCATTTCCTCGACCGTGCCGGCCCGGTCGCCGGGCAACCCCTTCAGGGTCTCGCGCCAGCGGTCCTCGTCGCTCCAGTCGTTTTTGGCCGTTGTTTTCGCCATGGTGACCAACCGGTCGGTCTCGATCGGCCCCGGATTGATGCCGACGACGCGCACGCCATGATCGACACTTTCCGCGCCCAGCGCGCGGGTCAGGGCCATCAGCGAGGCGTTACCCATGGCGCCAGCTATATAGCCCGCCTGGGGCCGTTCACCGGCCATACCGATGATATTGACGATCACCCCGGCGCCGCGCTCGCACATCTTGGGATAGAGCGCCTTGGTCAATCCCACGAAGCCGAACACCTTCAAATCCCAGGCATCCTTGATGGTGCCAACCTCGAGCCGTCCAAGGTCGCCAGCCGGAATGGCGCCAGCATTGTTGACCAGAATATCGACGTCGGCCGCCGCTGCCGCCAGCGTCTGGACATCACCCTCTTGCGAGAGATCAAGCGGGTGGATGGTGATCTGAACGTCGCGAGCGGCGCTTATTTCATCGCGCACCGCGGCCAAATCGGCTTCCGTTCTCGAGGCCAGCAGCAGATTACAGCCCTCCCCGGCGAGGGTTTCGGCCACTGCCTTGCCGATGCCTTTACTGGCACCGGTGATGAGCGCTGTTTTGCCGGTTAATTCCAGATCCATGGGTTCCGCCCTTATTCGTTGTTCGTTGGCCTCTTGACGCTGTTCTACCAGGGTCGGGCACATTGTGACGAGGGCCAATCCTGCGTCTTTCCCGGCCGCCCGGTAAGCGCCTCAGAACGCTTGCGTTTATAGTCCCAGACCGTTATAAACCGCGCGATTTCAAGCGATGGTGCGGCTTGGGGTATATCGAAACCTCAGGGCATGCCCAGCCATCGAACCAATACCTCAGACCCATGCGAGGACAAAATGCCCAAGATGAAGACGAAGTCGTCTGCCAAGAAGCGATTCCGCTTTTCGGCCACCGGAAAAATCCGCTTTAAACCCTCCGGCATGCGCCACGGCATGAGCAAGCGCTCACAATCGACCAAGCGTAAAGCGCGCAAGATCGGCGTTATGGCCGACGCTGACGCGCGTATCGTCGCGCCGACCATGCCTTACGCCAAGAAGAAGGGTTGAGCCCATGTCCCGTGCAACCAGCACCGTCCACCGCCACGCCAAGCGTAAGAAGGTTTTAAAGCTCGCCAAGGGCTATCGCGGCCGTAATTCAACCAACTACCGCATCGCGATTGAGCGGGTCGAAAAAGGCCTGCAATACGCCTATCGCGACCGTAAGGTTAAGAAGCGCAACTTCCGGTCCTTGTGGATCCAACGGATCAACGCCGGCGCGCGCGAGCACGGTCTGACCTATTCGCAATTCATGAATGGCGTCAAACAGGCCGGCATTGATCTCGACCGCAAAATTCTGGCCGATCTCGCGGTCAAGGAACCCGAAGCGTTCAAGGCACTGGTCGATCAGGCGCAAGACGCGCTGAAGGCATCGGCCTAACCACGGCCCCCGCGGGCCTATTTGGATATTGCGATGACGACGCCCGATGTCACGGAGCTCGAGTCGACGCTACTGGCCGAAGTCACAGCGGCCGATAGCCTTGAGGCGTTGGAGGCCGTGCGCGTCTCAGTGCTCGGCCGCAAGGGCCGCATTACCGCGCAGATGAAGGGCCTCGGCGGTCTGGAAGGCGACGCCCGCAAGGCGGCCGGCCAGGCGCTGAACCAGGTCAAGGATACGGTGACCGCTGCGATTTCGGCGCGCCAGCTCGACCTTGAGGCAGCAGCATTGGAGGCGCGGCTGGCCGGTGAGACCAGCGACGTTACCCTGCCCGTCCGGCCGCGGCCCGCAGGGCGCATTCACCCGGTCAGCCAGGCGATGGAAGAATGCATCGCGATCTTCGGCGAAATGGGCTTTGCCGTCGCCGAAGGCCCCGACATCGAAGACGATTTTCACAATTTCACCGCGCTGAATATTCCGCCCGAGCACCCGGCGCGGCAAATGCACGACACCTTCTATCTGCCCGAGCGCGACGATGGCTCCCGGCTGGTTCTGCGCACCCACACCTCGCCGGTGCAGATCCGCACCATGGAAAGCAGCAAGCCGCCGATCCGCATCATCGCGCCGGGGCGCACCTATCGCAGCGATTCCGACGCCACCCACACGCCGATGTTCCATCAGATCGAGGCGCTGGTGGTCGACGAGACAACCCATATGGGCCATCTCAAGGGCTGCATTATCGATTTCTGCCGCGCCTTCTTCGGCATCCCCGACCTGCCGGTGCGCTTCCGGCCGAGCCATTTCCCCTTCACCGAACCGTCGATGGAAGTCGATATCGGCTGCTCGCGCGCCGGCGGCGAGCTGAAGATTGGCAATTTCGGCGACGGCGCGGACAATTGGCTGGAAATCATGGGTTCGGGCATGGTGCACCCCAAGGTGCTGGAATATGGCGGCATCGACCCGACGAAGTACCAGGGCTTCGCCTTCGGCATGGGGATCGACCGCATCGCCATGCTGAAATACGGCATCCCCGACTTACGCACGTTCTTCGACGCCGATTTGCGCTGGTTGTCCCATTACGGTTTCGCGCCCCTGGCCGTGCCATCGATGGTTCGCGGGCTTTAGGGGGCGGCAAGATGAAATTTACCCTGGGCTGGCTGAAAGACCATCTCGAGACCGAGGCGAGCCTCGACCAGATCGTCGAGACATTGATCAAGATCGGTCTTGAGGTCGATTCCGTCGACGATCCCGGCGCCAAGTTCGCCGCCTTCACCGTGGCCCATGTGGTCGCTGCCGAAAAGCATCCCGACGCCGACCGGCTACAGGTCTGCACCGTCGATACCGGCGACGGCCAGGTACAAGTCGTGTGCGGCGCGCCCAACGCGCGGACCGGCATGAAAGGCGTCTTCGCACCGAGCGGCAGCTGGATCCCCGGGCTCGAGTTGGAGCTTAAGGCGGCAAAGATCCGCGGCGTCGAGTCCAACGGCATGCTGGTCTCGGAGCGCGAGATGGGCCTATCGGATGAGCATGAGGGCATCATCGATCTGCCTGAGGACGCGCCGCTGGGCGCGCCCTTTGCCAGCGTCCTCGGCCTCGACGATCCGGTCATCGATATCGAGCTCACCCCCAACCGCCCCGACTGCACCGGCGTGCGCGGTATCGCTCGCGACCTGGCGGCGGCCGGGCTGGGCATCTTGAAGCCCTTTACCAGCGCCGAGCCGGTCGAGGGCACTTATGACAGCCCTGTATCCTGGGCCATCGCCGACGACGGCAATGCCTGTTCCTATGTGGTCGGCCGCCATTTCCGCGGCGTCACCAACCGGCCGAGCCCGCAATGGGCGCAAGACCGGCTGCGCGCGATCGGCTTGCGGCCGATCTCGTCCTTGGTCGATGTCACCAATTATATCTCGATCGATCTGGGCCGCCCGCTCCATGTGTTCGACGCCGGCAAGCTGGGTGGCGAAACCCTGACCATGCGCCTGGCGCGCGATGACGAGCCGTTCTACGCGCTGATCGACAAGCATTTCACGCTCGATCTGGCCAAGACCGTCATCGGCGACGGCGACAAGGCCGAGGCCCTGGCCGGCGTGATGGGCGGCATGGAAACCAGTTGTCTACCCGAGACCACCGAAGTGTTTCTCGAGGTCGCCCTCTTCGACCCAATTTCCGTCGCCACCACCGGTCGGGCGCTGCAGATGGAATCCGATGCCCGCTACCGTTTCGAGCGCGGCGTCGACCCCCATTCGGCCGACTGGGGTGCGGAAGCGGCGGCGCGCATGATCTTGGATTTCTGCGGCGGCGAGACCAGCAAGGCGGTCAGTGCCGGGGCCATGCCCGACACCGCGCGCACCATCGAGCTTCGCAGCGACCTGGTGGGTACCCTGGGCGGCATCGACGTGCCAGCGGCGGAGCAGAAATCGATCCTCGAACGGCTCGGCTTTACGGTCGAGGGCGGCGAGCCGATGCGCGCCGCGCCGCCGCCGTGGCGCCCCGACATCCACGGTGAGGCCGACCTGGTCGAGGAAATCACCCGCATCGTCGGTTTCGATGAAATCGCCCCGGTCTCGCTCGCCCGCGAAGAGGCGCTGCCGGAAATCGCACTCACGGTTGAACAACGGCGCGCGGCCGCCGCCCGGCGCGCGCTGGCAGCGCAGGGCCTCGACGAAGCGGTGACCTGGTCGTTCATGGCCTCGCGCCACGCCGAACAGTTTGGCGGTGTACCCGACACACTACAGCTGGCTAATCCGATCAGCGCCGATCTCGACGTGCTGCGGCCCTCGGTGTTAGCCAATCTGGTGCTCGCAGCGGGTCGCAATATCGACCGCGGGCTGACTGATTTCGGCCTATTCGAGCTGGGTCCGGCCTATCTCGACGATACGCCCGAAGGACAGCTTCTGGTGGCCGCCGGGCTGCGCCAGGGCGATATGGCCTCGCGCCACTGGTCGGCCCCGTCACGGCCAGTCGACGCTATCGACGCCAAGGGCGATGCCTTGGCCGCACTGGACGCCACCGGTGCGCCGGTGGCCAACCTGCAAGTCTCGACCGATGCGCCGGCGCATTACCATCCCGGCCGCTCGGCCGGCCTGCGGTTGGGCAAGAACGTGCTGGCCTGGTTCGGTGAAATTCACCCCGGCGTATTGCATCGCCTCGATGTGCGCGGCCCGATGGTCGGCTTTGAGGTCTTCCTTGATAATGTCCCGGCCCGCAAAGACCGCGGCCCGGCCCGGGCGCCGTTGCATCTATCGCCCTTCCAAGCGGTGAACCGCGACTTCGCCTTCATCGTCGACGATACGGTCAGCGCGGCCGATGTGTTGCGCGCGGCGCGTGGCGCCGACCGCGACCTCGTCACGGGCGCGCAACTGTTCGATGTCTACACCGGCAAGGGCATCGACGACGGAAAAAAATCGCTGGCGGTCGAAGTAACTCTGCAACCGGTCGAGGCAACCCTGACCGACGAGCAGATCGATCAAGTGGCGCAGGCCATCGTCGCGGCAGTACAAAAGCAGACCGGCGGCGTCCTGCGGGGTTAGTTTTCCCCTCTGGCGGGATCGTTCTGCTCGGCGAATTGTGGATAAAATTACCCCTTGGCGATATCGCGTAACAACAGGTACTAAGTTCGAGGCGTTCATTGTCTATCTTAATAACATGTTGTTATTTATGAGTGATTCATCCACAGACTGTGAATGGCCCTGGGGAAAATTGGGTAGAACTAAGTGGATTTAAATCAGATCACTATAACGGGCGGGGTTCTCTGGAAAAATTTTCCACAGGGTTTTACCAGCGGGTTCTCAACCTGTTCCGCTTTAGGAAATTGATTAACAGCCGCCGATGACCGACCTTTCTCACGTTCGAAATTTCGCCATCATCGCCCATATCGACCATGGTAAGTCGACCTTGGCGGATCGGCTGATCCAGCATTGCGGCGGCTTGAGCGCCCGCGAAATGTCGGAACAAGTTCTCGATTCCATGGAATTGGAACGCGAGCGCGGCATCACCATCAAGGCGCAGACCGTGCGCTTAACCTATACCGCGCGCGACGGTGTGACCTATGCGCTGAACTTGATGGATACGCCGGGCCATGTGGACTTCTCCTACGAGGTCTCGCGCTCGCTGGCGGCGTGCGAAGGCTCGTTGCTGGTGGTTGATTCCAGCCAAGGTGTGGAAGCGCAAACCCTAGCGAACGCCTATCTAGCGATCGACGCCGGCCATGAGATCGTGCCGGTGCTCAATAAGATCGATCTGCCGGCATCTGAACCGCAACAGGTGCGCGAACAGATCGAAGAAGTGATCGGCCTCGACGCCTCCGACGCGGTCGAGATGTCGGCGAAATCGGGTCAGGGCATCGAAGACGTATTGGAAGCCCTGGTCGAGCGCCTGCCGGCGCCCGAAGGCGACGCTGACGCGCTGCCGCAGGCGTTGCTGGTCGATAGCTGGTACGACCCCTATCTGGGCGTCGTCGCCCTGGTACGGGTTAAGCATGGCCGCCTGGCCAAGGGTCAGAAAATCCGCATGATGGCGACCGGCAAGTCATATCAAATCGACCGGATCGGCGTCTTTACCCCCGCGCGCACCGAATTGGACGCGCTGGGGCCTGGCGAGATCGGCTTTTTTACCGCCTCGATCAAGGCGGTCGCCGACTGCCAGGTCGGTGACACGGTCACCGACGACCGTAACCCGGTGGAAGCGCCGTTGCCGGGTTTCAAACCCTCGGTGCCGGTGGTCTTCTGCTCGCTGTTTCCCGCCGATGCGGCCGACTATGAAGATCTGCGCGAAAGCCTCGCCAAACTGCACCTCAATGACGCCAGTTTTCATTTCGACCCGGAAAACAGCGCCGCCCTGGGGGTTGGCTTCCGCTGCGGATTTCTCGGCCTGTTGCACATGGAGATCGTGCAAGAACGTCTCGAGCGCGAGTTCGACCTGGATTTGATCGCCACCGCCCCGTCGGTAGTCTACAAGATCCATCTGACCGACGGGACCTCGATAGACCTCCACAACCCGTCCGATTTCCCCGACGTCACTCGAATCACCAGCATCGAGGAGCCGTGGATCAAGGCTAATATCATGGTGCCCGATGAATATCTCGGGGCGATCCTACAGCTTTGCACCGACCGGCGCGGCGAACAGCTCGATCTGACCTATGTTGGCGGCCGGGCAATGGCGACTTATTTGCTGCCGCTGAACGAGGTGGTGTTCGATTTCTACGACCGACTTAAGTCAGTCAGCCGCGGCTACGCCAGTTTCGACTATGAGCTGGAGAGCTACCGCGCGGGCGATCTGGTCAAAGTCGATATTCTGATCAACGGCGATCCCGTCGATGCCCTGTCCATGATCGTCCATCGCGGCCAGGCCGAAAGCCGCGGCCGGGCCTTATGCACACGGCTGAAGGACCTGGTCCCGCGCCAATTGTTCAAGGTCGCCCTGCAGGCGGTGATCGGCGGCAAGGTGATCGCCCGCGAGACCGTCAGCGCCATGCGCAAGGACGTCACCTCGAAATGCTATGGCGGCGACATTACGCGCAAGCGCAAATTGTTGGAAAAGCAAAAAGCCGGCAAGAAGCGCATGCGCCAATACGGCAATGTGGAAATTCCGCAATCGGCCTTTATCGCCGCGCTGCGGATGGACGACAGCTAGAGCTGAATAAGTAAGCCGGAAGGCGCCCTGCTGAGAGTTTAGGCCGTGGCGGCCTTGGGGCGCAGGCGCGGGCGCCGGCGGAAAACGTAGCTCAGAATTAAGCCAGGCACGCCGACAACTAGAAAAGCCGGCCAGGTCAACGTGGTCGAAATGACCGGATGCCAGAGCCACGGTCCAATGAGCGGGATATAGCGCGAGACCACGGGTTCGGCCAGCATCAGGCTACCCTGATGGAGCGAAAACCAAAGTTCGCCAGCGGCAACCGGCGCAAAAGTGCCATCATTGATTAAGCCGAGCAGGTCCCTCGCCAAGATCACAATCCCGACAATAACGAGCAACCAACCAATGATACGCCCGACAATCATGATCTTGCGGGCCCGGCGTGGGGCGGGCGCTTCTCCTGTATTTTCGTCAGTCGATTTATATTCGAACTCAGAAGGTGCCGCGCACACAAGAACTACTCCCGTTGATTTTGCTAAAGATTACGCCGTATTAGCCGATAATGGCGTGTGTAATGCCCTTTATTCCGCGTTAAAACGGTCAGCACCGGACGGGTCATCAACCGGCCCGCAACGCCTGGCCGGCGAAAAAATACTGTCATCCATAGTACCGCGCCCGCCAGCGGTTGCAATCGCCGGGTTGCTGATTATAGTCCTGGCCGACCGCATATCCGCGCGATCGTTACCGCACAGAGATGTGGTGCTTCTGGGTACGGAGGGGTGGCCGAGTGGCTGAAGGCGCACGCTTGGAAAGCGTGTATACAGGCAACTGTATCGTGGGTTCGAATCCCACTCCCTCCGCCAGCCCCTGGCAATCATAGCCCGCCTCTTTGCGCGCACTTTGCCGCTATGTGACAACGCCCCCATCATCCAACAAACACCGGACGCGCGGCATTATTCCACGATCAAGTCGGCGGTGAATTTGGCTGGGTCGGTTGTTAGCGGCTGATCCGCGGGCGGTTCGGCTCAGGATGCGGCTTCGCGCTCAGCCTTTTGGGCACGGTGAAGGCGGCGATATTGAAAAAATCGCGACCGTAGTGCGAGATACATGAAGTTTCCGCAGATCACCAAAAAGGCAATCTTCAACCACGGCGAGATGAGACTGACGCGGACCTCATACTGAAACTGCAGAATGAAATCCATGTAGACCACCCCAAGGGTGACGCCGAGCAGCAGAATTAAAACGAAACTGCTGACGAAGAACCGCTCGCGGCGAATATCGAGGAAACAGATCACCACCGACAGGGTGAAGATCACGAACCACATCCAGGTCAGGGATTGGGCCTCGCCAACCATTTTGAGCAATGAGAACGAGCGGCCGACCTCATAGTAAAGCGCCCAGCTCAGAGCATTCGCCGGTATCGCCCCCAACACCAATGGCGCGGCAACGGCCAGCAGATACAGGAAGGCACAGACCAGCCCGCTGAGCTGCCCCATCCTCATCCATCTGTTGTACTGAAGGCGCAAATTACTCTCTCCAAAACCGGTACTATCATATGCGAACCGGGTCGAACCGCAATCGCTACTAGGTAAAATCCTACCGTTTAATATGATGATTCACGACATAAATTGAAGCCATGGCGTGGACACATAATCTTGATGAGGGGTCGGCGGCGACCGTCACGACCGAACAGGGTTAAGCCGCACTGAGACGACGCGCTCAACGCTCGCGCAGCGCCTGTCCCTGCACCCGCAACAGCGGGCTGGTGATGTATTGCAGCACTGTCTTCTTGCCGGTGATCACATCAACCTGGGCCACCATGCCCGGCAAAATCGAATTGCCGGCCACTTCTTCGCCGAGGAAATTGCGCTTGGTACGGACTAGAATCTTGAAAAACCGCTCGCCCTGCTCATCCTCGATGGTATCGGCGCTGATCCGCTCGAGCTCACCCTCCAATGTTCCGTAGAGGGTAAAATCATAGGCCGTCAGCTTGACCACCGCCGGCTGACCGGGGCGCAGGAAGGCAATGTCGGCGGGCCGCACTTCGGCCTCAATCAGCAGAGAATCATCAAGCGGCACAATCTCGACCAAATCGAGGCCCGGCTGGACCACCTGGCCGATCGTGGTGACCTTTATTTCCTTGATAATACCGTCGACCGGCGAGCGCACATCGGTACGCGCCACCCGGTCCTGTTCGGCGCTAATGGTTTCGGTCATTGCCGACAGTTCGACTTCGATCGTATTGCGCTCGAGCAAGGCTTCGGAGCGGAATTGCTTCTCGCGCTCTTCCAAACGCTGTTTCGATTCAGCCAGAGACGCTTGAATTCGCGGCAACGACAGCCGCGCCGACGACAACTGGCCATCGAGATCGTTTACGCGGGCTTCGGCGCGAAACAGCTCAACTCGCGACACGATACCGTCGCGTACCGCCGGACGCATAAGGTCGAGTTCTTCCTGGGCCAATGCCAAGCTGCGGCCAAGCACGCGAATTTCGTTGCGCTTCTCTGCCACTTCCTGCGAGCGCTGGCGCACCAACTGGCTGAGGGCATTCAGAGAAGCCTGTAGCTCATCGCGGCGCGATATGAACAGCGTCAACTCACGCGATACCAGGTCGGGCCATTTAGCAATCAGCTCGTCGCTGAATTCGGGTTCGGTTCCCTCTGCTTCGGCGCGCAAGCGGGTCAGGGTGACTTCCATACCGGCTTGCCGGCCTAAGCTCTCATTGAGGCGGGCGCCGAACCCGGTGGGATCGATGCGCAGCAGGACCTGACCTTCCGTCACCTCGGCGCCATCCTTGGTCAGGATCTCCGAGACAATGCCGCCCTCCAAGTTTTGGACAACCTTGATCTTACTGGCCGGAATGACCTGGCCGGCTCCCGACGTCACCTCTTCCAACTCGGCCCACCAAGCCCACCCGATCAGCGCGGCCACAGTGACCACAACGAAAAGCAGCAGACCATTGGTCCAGCGCCGGGGCGGGCGCAGAAGGTCGGCGCTAATGCCTGTGGGATTGCCCCCATTATTGGCCATGGTCATCGGCTTATCCGTCAGTCGTTTTGACCCGACGCCGCCTGCGCCGGTTCGCCCGGTGTAGCGTCAGATGTGGGGAGTGTTTCGCCCGATGGCAACGGCGCCGCCGGCTGGTTGGCCTTCTCGGTTTGGCGCCGTCGCAAGGCCGCCATAACCTGCTCCTTCGGCCCATCCGCTTGGACGCCATTACGGTCGAGCACGATCAGGCGGTCGACTAGTTCGAGCAGCGCCGGTGTGTGAGTGACGACGATGACCGTCTTGTCGGCGGCTTGTTCTTTCATCTGCTTGATAAAGACCCGCTCGCTCATGGAATCCATGTCGCTGGTCGGCTCGTCGAGCAAGAGTACGGGCGGATCGCGCAGGAACGCCCGGGCCAGCGCCACCGACTGGCGTTGCCCCCCGGACAACCCATCGCCGCGTTCGCCCACGGGGGCGTCGAACCCGGCCGAGCGCTGGTTGATCCATTCCAAGGCGCCCGACTGACGGGCCGCGCGCACCAGCTCTTCATCGCCGGAATGGGGTGCATGCAACGCGATATTGGTGCGAATGGTGCCGCTGAACAGTTGCGCGTTTTGCGGCATATAACCCACTTGCGACCGCACCATCGCCGGATCGACATGGCTGGCGTCAATATCGTCGAGCATGACCGAGCCGCTATCGGGTTCGTACAGCTTCAACAGCAGCTTCAGGATGGTGCTCTTGCCCGACCCGATCGGCCCCAATATCGCAACCTTTTCGCCGGCCTTGAGCTTGAACGAGATATTTTTGAGCGCCGGCGTCTTCTCGCTGGGATAGGTGAAGGTGAGATCGCGTAGTTCGACGTCGCCTTTGAGCTCCGCCTTAAAGACGAAACGCGCCTTGGCCGGACGTTCCTGGGGCGCCTCCATAAGCATCTGCAGGGCCTTATAGGCCAGGCGGGCGCGGTAGAGTTGGGACAGCACGCCGGCCACCTGGCCCAGCGGGGCGATGGTGCGCGCGCTCAAGATAACCGCGGCGATCAACGCGCCGGCGGTGATCTCGCCCTCATGAATGGCGGCCACGCCCAACACCATAATGGCGACCGCTGAGAGAATCTGGGCAATGACGATGATATTCAGACTGATCGAAGAGATCAGCCGGCTTTTAACGCTGGTGCGGATCGATTCGGCGACCGAGCGCTCCCACTTATCCGCCGCCCAGCTTTCCGCGCCCAGGCTCTTCAAGGTCTCGAGACCGTTCAGGGTCTCGAACAGAACGCTGTTTTTCTCTGCCGCCGTGGCGAAGGATTGGGCGATGACCCGGTTCAGGGGGATCTGGGTCAGCAACACAACGACGATGACGATGGGCACGGTGAGCAGGGGCACCAGGGCGATATTGCCGGCGACCAGCCAGATCACGCCGACGAATAGGAAGATGAACGGAATGTCGCCAAAGGTGCTCAGGGTCGCGGAGTTGAAGAAGTCGCGCAGGGTCTCGTATTCGCGCAACACATTGGCGCGCGCGCCGGACGACTGACCCTTAAAAGCCAGACCGGCGCCCAGCACCCGGTCGAAGATACGGTTGGCCAGGGTGACGTCGGAGCGCCGGCTGGCGATATCGACGAAATAGGAGCGCAAGCCCCGCAACACGAAATCGAGCAGCCCGGCCACCGCGACGCCGATGGCCAGCGCCCATAGGGTCTCGACCGCGTTGTTGGGCACCACCCGGTCATATACGTTCATGATGAACAGGGGCATGGCCAGCGCGAACAGGTTGATAAACACCGTGCCGAGCAGCACCTGGCGGTAGATCCAGGCATTGGGCAGGAAGGCGCTCCAGAACCAGGCGTTGGGCGATTTGCCCGAAACCCCATCGACCACATCTTCGGCGACCGTATCGGGGCGCACCAATATGGCGTTGCCAGAATAGTCGCGGGCCAATTCCTCGAAGGTGCGCTCGGCGACCGCGCCGCCATCGGCCATGCCTTCTTCCGGACTGACGATCTCGGCCCAATAGGTCGCCTTCTTGGCGCCGACCTTCTTGATGCTGGTCAAGACGACGGCGCCGCCATCTTTCATAATCAGGATGGCCGGCAGCTCCTGGGCGCTGAATTTCTTGAGCTTGTGGGGCATACGCTCGATAGTCATGCCGGCGCGGTCAGCGGCGCGCTCGAAGGTCTGCCAGCTCAATCCCTGCTCGGCGATCGGCAGACCGGCGACCAGAGCCTCGGCGGGCTGGGGGTTGCCGTAATGGCGCGCCATATAGGCCAGGCATTTGATCAGCGGTTCGTCGGACCCGGCCTTGTGTTTAACGGCAGCAGGCGTTTCACCCCCCGCGGGATTTGCATCTGCGGCAGCCGGCGTCGCAGGGGCGGCGGCGGTTTCGGTCGCCGCAACGGCGGCTGCCCGCTCGGCCATGGCCTGGGCGACGGCGTCCTTGCCCGGCGGCACCGCCGGTTTGGCGGCACTCTCGCCCGCCGGCGTGCCATCAGCGGCTTTGGCGGCCTCGCGCGCCGCGGCGAGCGCGGCTTCGGGCGAAATGGGAGTGACTTTATCGTCCATTCAGATAATCCGTTAGGTGTCCGTCTAACCTAATTCTCGTAACGGCGGCAATAGTTTAACGCAAAACGACGAATCGGGCACCATCCGCCGATACGGCTTCCGGCGCCCCTGTCACCCAGCAGTTAAATGTGCCCGACAGACGTTAACTATTGGTTAGAAGGGCAGTGAGAGCCGCGACTGTCCTCATGGTTCGACCAACTCACCATGAGGGCTTTAATTCATCCTGAGCCGGTCGAGGGCCAAAGGATGAGACCGTCGAGATACAATCGGTCCAGGCAAAGAAAAAGGGCGGGTAGCCTTCGCCACCCGCCCTGTTACTTAATCGCATTAGGTCGCGAATTAAACGATGGTTAGAGCGACCTCATCAGCGGTGCTGGTGCCGTCGATCGTAGCGTTCATTCCGAACGTACCATCAAGCTCAGCAGCACTTTCGCCAGAAATCTCGACAACGATATCGCCATCTCCACTGGTACTGAAGGTCACATCGGCGAACAAATCGACATCGTTGGTAAAGAATGAGAAGTCGAATGTGTCTTCCGCATCGTTGAAGTTCAGGATGGTATCGATGTCGTTCAGGGTATCGGAATCTCCGTCATAGACAAATGAGTCTATCCCGGCACCGCCGTCGAGCACATCATCACCGGCGCCGCCGTTGATCGTATCGCTGCCGCCATCGCCGAAGATGACGTCGTCGCCGGCCAGACCCGAGAGATCGTCTCCCTCGGTGCTGCCGAAGATCAGGTCGATACCCGCCGAACCGGTAACAATGAGGCCGCCATCGCCACTACCGGTGGCCCCACTTTCGGTAACCTCAACCGCGGCAAACCGACCCTGCTGATTACCACCAGTGGAGTCATCCAAGATGAACTCCCACAAATCGGTACCGTCGAGGCCACCATTAAACGCGAGATATTCATTCAGCGAGATGAATGTGTCGTTGTTTGCGTCACCACTGGTGCCTGCGGCAACCGTCAGCACGTCGCCAGTCGTCGTATCGATCTGGAAGACGTTGTCGCCGTCAGCATAGAGACCCCAGACGATTTCACCGTCGACGCCCTCAGCCAGCAAATCACCGCTGCCTTGACTGGTGCGATCGCCGGTATCGAACCAGAAGGGATCCACGTTCGAGTCGAAATCGGCGCTCGTTAGACCAACCACACCGAGTACGACGGCCAGCAGGACGCCGTTAGCGTAGATTTCGGTGTCGCCGCCATTCTCGACGAGAGTGAGATCGCTGAACTCCAGATCGATCAAGCCGATTACATCGTTACCATCATCGAAGTCGGTGATGGTATCGACACCGCCATCGTTGAAACCGATGACGAAGGTATCGTTGCCAGCATTGCCGGTTAGCTCGTTATTACCTTCGTAGCCGAACAACAGATCGGCGCCGCCGGTACCTTCGACCGTATCGTCACCGGCCAAGCCTAACAGTCCATCGACACCTTGGGTGACTGTCGCGCCGGCGTTGGCTTCCACCGCCGTTTCGGCATCGGCCACTTGGAACAGCGCATCGTAGGTGTTGAGATCCTGCTGGTTACCGATTTGTTCGGTCTCCGAGCCAGCGCCATCACCGTTCAGATCGACTGCCAGATAAACATCCAACTCGCTGCCCGGTGCATTACCGAAATGATCGTTGGCGCCACTGGTATCGAACGGAATGTCATGGTCGCTCCGCACCAGCATCAGGATATTCTCGCTACCCTGCAGGGCCTCGCCTTCCTGACCGGTGTCGAACAGAGACACATCCGTGCCGTCATCAGGCGAACCGGAGAAGAACGGCAACTCGTATTCGTTACCGCTGTTATTCGGCTGCGAATCTTCGTTTACCGCGGTTACGTCGTAGGTTAGCGTGTCGCCATCGATATCGGTCGCCGGCGCGATCATCAACTGATAGCCCTGTAGCTCGACCGGATCGAAGATAGCTAGGCTGTCGTTGCTGTCCGGCACCCAAACGGTCTTGTCCGGGCTTACAACAGGACCATCGTTGGTGCCGAAGACGGTGATGGTCAGCGTCGCCATCACAGTCTCGTCGCCATCAGTCACCGAGTAGGTGTAGACCTCGGTCTCCGTGTCGCCTTCACCCAGGGCCTGCACCGTGGCGCTGGCGTTGTCCACGGCATAGGTGTAGCTGCCGTCCTCGTTCAACGTCAGAGTGCCGAAGTCGCCAACAATCTCAAAATCGCCGGATCCGTCCGCCACGAAGTCCGAGTTGGCGTTGGTGTGGCTGGCGCCCGTCACCGTCAGAGCTTCAACGTCGACGTCGGTATCCTCGACATCGCCGCGCAAGGCAGCATCCGGAGCACCATTGTGAGCCAGCGTCTGCAGCACGTTGCCCGTGGCATCGCTCACATCTTCTTTCGCCCAGTTGGTGTCCGCTTCGGCCATCGGCGCATCATTGGTGCCGAAGACGGTGATCGTCAGCGTCGCCATCACAGTCTCGTCGCCATCAGTCACCGAGTAGGTGTAGACCTCGGTCTCCGTGTCGCCTTCACCCAGGGCCTGCACCGCGGCGTTGGCGTTGTCCACGGCATAGGTGTAGCTGCCGTCCTCGTTCAACGTCAGAGTGCCGAAGTCGCCAACAATCTCAAAATCGCCGGATCCGTCCGCCACGAAGTCCGAGTTGGCGTTGGTGTGGCTGGCGCCCGTCACCGTCAGAGCTTCAACGTCGACGTCGGTATCCTCGACATCGCCGCGCAAGGCAGCATCCGGAGCACCATTGTGAGCCAGCGTCTGCAGCACGTTGCCCGTGGCATCGCTCACATCTTCTTTCGCCCAGTTGGTGTCCGCTTCGGCCATCGGCGCATCATTGGTGCCGAAGATGGTGATCGTCAGCGTCGCCATCACGGTCTCGTCGCCATCAGTCACCGAGTAGGTAAAGACCTCGGTCTCCGTCTCAAGGTCGTCGAGCTCCTGCACCGCGGCGTTGGCGTTGTCCACGGCATAGGTGTAGCTGCCGTCCTCGTTCAACGTCAGAGTGCCGAAGTCGCCAACAATCTCAAAATCGCCGGATCCGTCCGCCACGAAGTCCGAGTTGGCGTTGGTGTGGCTGGCGCCCGTCACCGTCAGAGCTTCAACGTCGACGTCGGTATCCTCGACATCGCCGCGCAAGGCAGCATCCGGAGCACCATTGTGAGCCAGCGTCTGCAGCACGTTGCCCGTGGCATCGCTCACATCTTCTTTCGCCCAGTTGGTGTCCGCTTCGGCCATCGGCGCATCATTGGTGCCGAAGATGGTGATCGTCAGCGTCGCCATCACTGTCTCGTCGCCATCAGTCACCGAGTAGGTAAAGACCTCGGTCTCCGTCTCAAGGTCGTCGAGCTCCTGCACCGCGGCGTTGGCGTTGTCCACGGCATAGGTGTAGCTGCCGTCCTCGTTCAACGTCAGAGTGCCGAAGTCGCCAACAATCTCAAAATCGCCGGATCCGTCCGCCACGAAGTCCGAGTTGGCGTTGGTGTGGCTGGCGCCCGTCACCGTCAGAGCTTCAACGTCGACGTCGGTATCCTCGACATCGCCGCGCAAGGCAGCATCCGGAGCACCATTGTGAGCCAGCGTCTGCAGCACGTTGCCCGTGGCATCGCTCACATCTTCTTTCGCCCAGTTGGTGTCCGCTTCGGCCATCGGCGCATCATTGGTGCCGAAGACGGTGATCGTCAGCGTCGCCATCACAGTCTCGTCGCCATCAGTCACCGAGTAGGTAAAGACCTCGGTCTCCGTCTCAAGGTCGTCGAGCTCCTGCACCGCGGCGTTGGCGTTGTCCACGGCATAGGTGTAGCTGCCGTCCTCGTTCAACGTCAGAGTGCCGAAGTCACCGATGACGACAAAGTCACCGGAACCGTCTGCAATGTTGTCGGAGTTGGTGTTGGTGTGGCTCACGCCAGAGACCATCAGAGTATCGCCGTCAGGATCGATGTCTTCGTTGTCAGCGCGCGGCGCTAAATCCGGCGCACCAGAGTGATCTCCATCCTGCAGCACGTTGCCCGTGGCATCGCTCACATCTTCTTTCGCCCAGTTGGTGTCCGCTTCGGCCATCGGCGCATCATTGGTGCCGAAGATGGTGATCGTCAGCGTCGCCATCACAGTCTCGTCGCCATCAGTCACCGAGTAGGTGTAGACCTCGGTCTCCGTGTCGCCTTCACCCAGGGCCTGCACCGTGGCGCTGGCGTTGTCCACGGCATAGGTGTAGCTGCCGTCCTCGTTCAACGTCAGAGTGCCGAAGTCGCCAACAATCTCAAAATCGCCGGATCCGTCCGCCACGAAGTCCGAGTTGGCGTTGGTGTGGCTGGCGCCCGTCACCGTCAGAGCTTCAACGTCGACGTCGGTATCCTCGACATCGCCGCGCAAGGCAGCATCCGGAGCACCATTGTGAGCCAGCGTCTGCAGCACGTTGCCCGTGGCATCGCTCACATCTTCTTTCGCCCAGTTGGTGTCCGCTTCGGCCATCGGCGCATCATTGGTGCCGAAGACGGTGATCGTCAGCGTCGCCATCACAGTCTCGTCGCCATCAGTCACCGAGTAGGTAAAGACCTCGGTCTCCGTCTCAAGGTCGTCGAGCTCCTGCACCGCGGCGTTGGCGTTGTCCACGGCATAGGTGTAGCTGCCGTCCTCGTTCAACGTCAGAGTGCCGAAGTCGCCAACAATCTCAAAATCGCCGGATCCGTCCGCCACGAAGTCCGAGTTGGCGTTGGTGTGGCTGGCGCCCGTCACCGTCAGAGCTTCAACGTCGACGTCGGTATCCTCGACATCGCCGCGCAAGGCAGCATCCGGAGCACCATTGTGAGCCAGCGTCTGCAGCACGTTGCCCGTGGCATCGCTCACATCTTCTTTCGCCCAGTTGGTGTCCGCTTCGGCCATCGGCGCATCATTGGTGCCGAAGATGGTGATCGTCAGCGTCGACTGTGGCGAGACATGACCATCGGTGATGGTAACCTGGAATGTCTCGGTTAGAGTCCCAAGGTCATCCAACGCCTGAACATCGCTGTTGGTGTTATCGAGCACGTAGTCGTAGCTGCCGTCTTCCTTGATGGTCAGCGTGCCGAAGTCGCCGACCACGACAAAGTCACCGGTGGCGTCATTGTCAGAATTGGTGTTGGTGTGGCTCACACCAGAAACCATCAGAGCATCATTGGCGTCCAGATCGGTGTCTTCGTTATCGGCGCGATCCGCCCCATCCGGCGCACCAGAATGGTCGAGGTCCATCAACACGTTGCCGCTGGCATCGGCCACATCTTCCTGCGCCCAGTTAGTATCGCTGACAACGATCGGGCGATCATTGTCGCCGCAAATGTGGATGGTCAGGGTCGCGGAGTCGAAGCCGCCTTCGCCGTCGGACATGGTGTAGGTGAAGACATCGTTTAGCGCTTCGCCCTCGCCGAGGGCCTGCACTTCCAGGTCGCCGTTGTCCAATTGGTAGGAATAAAAACCATCTTCATTGATGAATAAAGTGCCATATTCGCCGTCCACGACGACAAAACCGATCGGGTCGGTGCCATTGCCCTCGGTATCGCCGGAACCAAAATCGGTGCCGTCGGTAACCTGGACAACTTGCAGCAAGTCCCCCTCAGGGTCGCCGTCGGGAGCCGAATCCGGGTTGCCGTCGCCGGTCAGGACGTTGCCAAATGCTTGCTGAGTATCCTTGTCGACACCCTCGCCGTCGCCGTACCCGCCTTCGCCGTCTTCGGTGACCGCGTTGAAATCGTCGATCGCCGTCGGGCCGGAGTTGACTTCGACAACGGGATCTTCCTCGTCGGGCGTGACAGTTTCATCAGCCGGGAAATCACCCGTGACCGGGCCAACATCGGGGCCGGGAGGATTGATGGGCGGGAGAGAAAAGTCATCAGGTGCCGTGCTCGGACCTTGGCTGAGGGGCTGACCCGCGCCGCCGCCGCCGGGACCGGCCGCCGTGGCGATTTGGCCCAGAGCCTCACCGATGCTGGCGATCTGCGTATCGCCGATGGTCAGAACGGTGGCTGCATCGGCGCCGGAAGCGTCGGCCGCGTTCACCGGCGGGGTGCCGGTCGCCAACAGCAAGAACAGATCGATAAAGGTGATCTCGACCGTACCCGACGGATCGTTCAAGACGACAACATAGTTGTTGCCGTCGACGGTTGCCGATGCCAGCGTCGCGTTTACGATCTCGATCTTGTCGCCCTGCTGGACGTTGATCTGCTGCGTCGCGCCACTCGTCGTGATTTCGTCGACAGTACCGTCTAGGTGAGTGATCCGTACCTGAGCCATTGTAGTCTCCTTAAACGCGCCTGGAGGCGCCAACTGAGGTGTGGGGCTTTTTGTCTACCGGCAGTGCTTCCTGCGTCACCGGTGTGCCCATTAACCTCTTGTTAAACATTCCCGAATTATTAAGGGATTTCTTCCCAAATTCAAAGCGAATTCCCATAAAATTTTGCCTATTAACTTCGATTCGGCCCGAACGCGGCGGTGGAGGCCAACGATTATTTTTCAACTCATTTTCGAGATCGCGAAAATACCGGCTCTTAAGGGTCGCGAAAGCATAAAAGTCGCACATTTGGGGAGCGTGGAGGCCCCCTCAGACCCGCGCAATATGACGCTGAGCATACGATAAGGTGTGTTTTGCTCGGGCCGGTTGCTTAAAGGCGACTACGTCGCGGCCGCCCCAGCATGAGACGTTCTTTTTGCGGGAATATATGACTAACCCGCGCCCTTGAAACGGGATTGCAGGTAGGCCTCCAAGGGCCCCATCGTGGGCTCGGCAGCCCGCCTGAGTGGGCACCCGGCAGGAAGTCTTTTTAAAGACAATATAAACAAAAAAAGAGGCGCGGCATTGCCGCGCCTCTTTGGCCGTAGAATTAGCAAATATTCGTCTATTCGAACATTTTAACCGTGACTTGCTGTTCATTGGCAATACCAAACAGCGATGCCAGCTCGCCGGAGGCCGCCAGCATATCGAAATAGTCGAAGGCTCGTTGGTGCGAAGCGTCGTTCACATCGGTCTGCGAAACGAACAGCTCGTTTTGCACATCGAGCAAGTCGAGCAGCGTACGTTGGCCAAGCTCGAATTGACGCTCGTAAGCAGCAATCAAGTTTTCGTTTTCCGTGACCCGACGGTTCAACGGGCCCAAGCGGGCCGAGTTCTTCTCGAACGACTTGAACGATGCCTCGACGCGTTCGCGAATAAGCCGCAAGGTGTCGGCCTCATCAAACTTAACCGCGGTCAGATTGGCCGCCGCTTCGCGCGCGCGGGCTGAATCGGCGCCGCCGCGATAGAGGTTCCAGGTCATGATGAGCAGGGCGCGGTAATCGGTGTCGCGGCCGCGAACACCATCAAGATGTTTGCCCTCGCTGGCGGTCAATTCGAGTTCCAGCCGCGGCAGGAACAAACCGTCGGTCGCATCGGACCGAGCCTGATTGGCATCGATCAGCGCGCGGGCAACCGCCAGTTCGGGGTTAAGCCGAACGGCTTGCTGAACCTGGCCCTCGACATCGATATCACCGGCGTTAGGTATCGCCGGAATCGGATCAAGATCGCTCGGCGCCTCGCCGACGGAGCGGAAATACCGGGTTTCGGCATCGCGCAACTCACCTTTTCGGTTCTCAAGAACCGATTCAGCCAGGGCGACGCGTGATTCAGCCTGGGTGACATCGGAGTCCGATGCCCGGCCTGAATCGACCAACTGGCGTACATTGCTAAGCAGACGCTCATGCGACGTGACGTTGCCTTCGGCGAGGCCTACAAATCCCCGGTTCCGCAGTACGTCGATATAGGAGGCAATAGCCTGCAACGCCACCGTCCGCTGGGCGTCGTCGACCCGGAAGGTCGCCGCGACCAAGTTGCTTTGCGCTTCGTCGACTAGGTTGAAGGTGGTGCCACCATCATAGAGCAACTGGTTTACGACGATGCGGGCCTCGTTACGCCACAAGGTCGTATCGCCATCGTCATTGCCCCGCGACGCGCGCCGGCGCGTGCCCGGTGTATCACTATACTGCAAACCTGTTTCACCGCGGATATTAACCACTGGAAATAAGGCGCCGCGTTCGACCCGAACGCGCTCTTCCGTCGACTGCCGCCGCGCCTTGGCGGAACCGATGACTGGAATTGAGCTGACGGCCTTATCGACCGCATCTTGAAGGCTCGCCGCTTGCGCGGTGCCTGTCCACGCCATCGCCACTGCGATCGTTGCGCTTGCTAATCCTGAAAGCCGCATGTCCCCCTCGGTACAGAAAATTGGAGAATAGATTTAGTCGTTTATCCTATATCTTTCTAAAGGCAATACAGCAACACTATTATTAATTGGTGTGCTTTTTTCGATACGGTGAGACATTTTTCACACACAGGCGCTATACGTAGTAACCGATAAGCCGTTGGAATTTATGAAATATTAAAAGTGATTCGCGCAAAGGTAACACATAGCTCAGGGGATCGGCGGATATTACGCCTTGTGGTAATGCTTCGCCGATAAATTGTGTTCGAGGGCAATATGGATCCTATCCTGCGCGGCGCTTTGACCGCGTTAACGCAAAATCGGGTGAACGAGGCGGAGGCTCAAACCCGAGCTTTCCTACTCGGCGACTATGACAATGCTATCGCTTGGTATGTCATCGGTTTGTGTGCCCTCAAACGCGACAACTTGTTCGGCGGCGTCGCCGCAATCGAGAAGGCGCTCGCTCTCGACCCCAACAATCCCGAGGCGCACCAAAATCTTGGGGTGGCGCTCTCGCGCATCGGCCGGTTTGACGAGGCAATCGCCCATTGGCGCGAGGCTGTCGCGCTCAACCCTTCAAGCGGCGAATCTTATCAATATCTATCTGAAGTCAAAGCGCTTTCCTCCGCCGACGCGGCGTTCGAGACGGCAAAATCATTGGCCGACAACCGATCAGCCGACCCGCATCAAAGGCGCAGCGCCGCCTTCGCGGTGGCTACCGCCCTGCACGGCGCCGAAGACTTCGGGTAGGCATTTATATATTACGATCTGGGCAATCGGCTGGCCGACAAGAAATCCGACGTAACGGTCGAACAGGATTTGTTGCAACGTTCGCGGCAAGTATTCGCAGCCGATTTGTTTAAGTCATTGGGGGTATTAGGCGACCAAACAACGCAGCCGCTTTTTGTCATCGGCATGCCGCGGTCCGGCACAACGCTGGTCGAACAGATATTGGCCAGTCATTCGCAAATCGGCGCCGCCGGCGAACTGTCCGACCTGTCGGGCATGGTCGGGAGTTTAGCCAAACTCAAAAAGGGTCAGCAATATCCTCACATCCTGCGCGAGGCTCCGGTGGCGGTATTGCGCAAGGTATTAGGGGATTTCGCCTTACAATACACCAAACGCTTGGCCGAATTCGATGAACAGGCGCGCTACGTCGTCGATAAAGCGCCGAGTAACTACCGCTTTCTCGGGCTGATATCGCTGATGTTCCCGAAAGCGAAAATCATCTATTGCCTGCGCTCACCGATGGACACCGGGCTTTCATGTTATCAGGCGAACTTTGCCAACGGTCAGCCATGGGCGTTCAGCCTTGCCGGAATCGCCGGGAAATTAAAGTCCCATGAAGCCTTTATCGGCTTCTGGCGCGAGGTCTTGCCAAACCCGATACTGACCCTGCGTTACGAAACATTGGTATCCCAGACAGAACAGGAAGCCCGGCGGATGATCGAGTTCTGCGATCTGCCCTGGGAGGCTCAATGCGTTCGCCCCCATGAGAATTCAGGCCAAGTGCAAACCGCCAGCAAATGGCAGGTTCGCCAACCGATCAACACCGGATCTGTAGAGCGCTGGCGCCGCTATGAAGCGGAACTAGAGCCGCTCCGTCTGGCGCTCGGCGACATGGTCGAGGCGCCAACCACGCCTTGAGCCCAATAGGGCCATAAACACTGTCCTCGGTGCGACAACGCCGCTCTTAAGAAAAAGGCCTATAGCAAAAGGCCAGCACGGTTTTGCAGCCAGATCACCAGGATAGCCCCGGCACCGATCGCAATACCATAGGGCACCGGGCTAGCCCATTGAAGTACCAGCGGCAGACGCTCTTGCGTTGCGCCGGCCGTGCGTAGTCCGCCGCGCAAAAGCAGCAAGACAATTGATAGAACTCCGCCGGCCAGGGTCATCGCAACGACGAATTCCAAAAACCCGTCATAGCCAACCCATAGCACCGCGCCAGGCGCTAATTTGGCGTCGCCGCCCCCCAACCAGCCCATCGCGAACAGGAAGAAGCAGATGGCAAAGATAATGAAGGCGGCCAGCAGATCGAACAAAATATCGGAAAGATTAAAGCTGACGGCCAAACTGGCAACATAAAGCGCCAATACAGCCAACACGAGATAATTGGGGATTGTCATGGTGACGGCATCCCAGAGCGCCGCCGCAACCAACAGCAGGATCGCGCCATACAAAAACAAAGCCGCCATAACCGGCTGGCTCAATTAACGATGCTCTGCATCCGGCGTTCTTCAACCGGCTTGCCAACCAAGGTCTGCAAGCGCTCGAGATTCTCTTCCGCCGTGTCGTAATAAACTGGGCTTTCGTCAATCGCGCGATGGAAAAAGATGTCGGCCGATTCAAAGTCACCGCGCGACATCGCAACATAACCGATATTATTGAGAACTTGCGGCAAATTCGCTCTGTCTGCACCGGCTATAGCATCGGTGTAGCGCCCTTTGGCGGCCAGAGCGAGCCTCAGATTGGACCGCGCGACAGCGAGGCCAGGTTCGTAGGTCAGGCTGGTCGCAAATGCCTCCGTCGCCTCATCAACCCGGCCTTGCAGTAAATAGGAATAGCCCAAATTATTATGCACGACAGAGGCATCACTCTTTGCCTCGAGCGCACGCTTATAATTCGCTTCAGCCTCGTCCCAGCGTTGATCAAAATCGCTGATCAAGCCCAAACCATTGGCTGATTGCCAAAGGGTGGGGTCTTCCGCCAACGCTGCTACAAGATACCCTGCGGCCTCGACCCGTTCGCCTTCGATTAATAGGGCCAAGCCGCGCAACATGCCGACTTCCGCGCTATCGCGTGCCTCTTCCGATAGGGAGTCCAGGATCGTTTGGGCGTTCAGGCCTTCGTTACGGCCGAGATAAGTGCGCGCCAGGCTTATTTTAGCGCCATCGTCACTGGGATTCAGAATCAGATATTGACGCAATTTATCGTAGGCGGTGTCGTAGTCCTTGCGGGCCAGAGCGGCATTGGCTTCCTCGACCGAGACGCCAGCGGCCAGGGCCTGGCGCACCGGATTGACCTCTTCAGCGGAAAGTGGCGGCTGTTCGCCGCTTTCGAGACCGAGATCTTCGCAGGCGGACAGCGCTAACATGGCGCCTGCCAGAAAAATCCAGCGGCGACGTCTCAGACCAACGATCAAATCCAGGGAAACCGGCTTAACGCTGGAGCGCACCACCAAGACTCACAATTCGCGGATCAACCTGGAGCCGCGCGGCGTGCTCGAGAAATTCAGGATCAGGCCGCGTAACCAGCGTGTGAACCCGTTCAGCCGTTTTCTCAATCCACATTGTCGGCGCGGCGACTTCCGACAGTTCGACCACCGCAACCTGTTCGCGCACCGCCCGGCGCGTGTCGTAACCCAGCATATTCACCGCCAACTCAATATTTGCGGTGATTCGCGCATTTTCAGGGTCAATTTTCGCTGCAACTTCGAACATCTTCTGCGCTTCCTCGACATTGCCCTGAAGCAATTGAGAATAGCCCGCATTGTTCAAAGTAACCGCAGACTTTGGATCGAGGGCAAGCGCGGTCGAATAATAGCGCTGAGCCAGATCGAAGCGGCCAAGATTGTCATAACTCGCCGCCAGGCCGTTTAGCGCCCTGATCGACCGAGGGTCGAGGTTCACAGCAGCGTTGAACGAGTCGACGGCAATGCCATAATTAGCCTGAGCGAAATGCTCTCTGCCCTGCGCCAATGCCAGTTCCGGTCCGGAGACGGCCCTTTCGTCGCCAACTTTGACCAGGGAACGAATTTCCGGCCAGTCGAAAGAACTACACGCACTGAGTGCGACACATGCGGCAAGCATTAGATATTTTCTCATGCCCGTACTTCCTCGAAAAAAGACATTGTCTTGCTTATAACCCGATAACGCAAAAATTGATAGACGATCTATTTGTCGAAAACCGACAAATCGACGCCCTTTAACCTCGGGAACATATCACGACCGATACTCAAGGAGGCCGGGCTGAGAATAACCAGCAACAGCGCCGGCAGAATAAAAAAGATCAGCGGCATCGACAATTTAACCGGCAATTTCATCGCCTTTTCCTCGGCCCGCAACAGACGAGTTGACCGCATCTCATAGGCATGAGCCCGCAGCGCATCGCCAATGCTGGTTCCCAGCTTGTCAGTTTGAATGAGCAGTGTAACCAGCGAGGACACCTCATCAATGCCGATACGCTCAGCCATGCTGCGGAGCGCCACTTCGCGGTCACGGCCAACACGCAATTCACGGCCGACAAAGCCAAACTGTTCCGAAAGAAGAGGGTGCGCCCGACCGATCTCGTGGGACACGCGGGCCAGGGCACCATCGAGGCCGAGACCGGATTCGACACAGACCAGGAGCATATCCAACGCGTCGGGAAAGCCCTCGCGAATGGATGTCTGGCGCTTCGTCACCCGCCGGCTGAGATAATAAACCGGCGTAAAATATCCCAACATCGCCGCGGCGCCGGACAGAAATATTACGCTCTGCACCGGCGTTTCGGGGACCGCAATCGGGTAAATGATTGCCAATAGCCCGCCCAGGGCAAGAGCAATCAATATCCTAGAAAGATAATAAATCCGCACCACGCGGGCATTGTAGAAGCCCGCCCTAATCATCTGCAGGCGCAACGCGTTGTCGGGCGCCATCTCGCCTTTGGGCATAACGATGCCGGCGAGCCTCTCGAAAATCCCGCCAACCCCGGTCAACGACGAATTCATGCGCAACGACCCGCCATTGAGCAGGTCGCCACCGGCAGCCAGTCCCGTGGCGCCAGCCAATCGACGCCGTGCATCGGATCGCGACGAAACCAACGTAGCTACGCCGAAGGCACCTAACAGGGCGCACACGAATATGGCCACCACCACCAGGAGAAGACCGCTGGACTGAACAACAGAATCTAGGAGTTGCCGAATTGCTTCCATGGCGTCCTCTAAAAGCGGAAGTTGACCATTCTGAACATCGTGAACGCGCCGAGCATAATGCCGAACAACCCGCCCAGGAGCAGTTTGTGAAACGTCGGATCACTCGCATATTGGCCGAAATACGAGGGGTTAATCAGATGGATTACGGCTCCGACAAAAAACGGCAAGACCGAGATCACCCAGGCCGACAAGCGACCCTCGGCGGATAGCGCCTTGATCTTCTGGAACATCCGGAACCGATCGCGAATAACGCGTGAAAGGTTTGCCAACACTTCGGCCAAGTTACCGCCGGTCTCATGTTGGATGGTAATCGCAACGACCATATAATCGAGATCTTGCAGCCGCACGCGGTTTTGTAAATTCTCCAATGCGGTCGTGAGCTCCAACCCGTAGGTCATTTCATCGACCACAATGCCCAGTTCGGTGCCCATGGGATCGGCAAGATCCGTCGACGCCAGGTTCATCGCCGCAGTGAATGGATGACCCGCCCGTAAGCTGCGCGCCATCGTATCCAATGCGTCCGGCAATTGTTCGGAAAACTTACTGATCCGCCCTTTTGCCTTCATTTTTAACCACAGCAGCGGAAATCCAACGCCCGACAAAACGCCAATCACTAAGCTTGCCAGAGCAGGTACCGGCAACACGAGGGCAAGAAAGAGGAAAAACATGAAGCCGACCATGCTCATGATGACCAGGAGCCTAGATACCGAAAAACTCTTACCAGCCGACGCTATCTTCCCGTCGAGATAGCCGCCAATCCCACCACCACCGCGAACTTCTTTTCGCAGCTCTTCGAGGACTTCGCGACCGTCAGGGTTTTTCGACTGCAACCGCAACCGGCGGTTGGCTTCCAAATTGCCGCTATTGCGCGTGCGGAAGAAGAACAGATAGATCCCCTCGACGGCCAATAGGCCGGCCAGAAAAACCGCCGCATAAAACAATGTTAGATTATCGATCGCCATTTCTAGATACCCTTAATCATCCGCTTTCAGGATTACAGTTCCTGATTGGGCTCAAAAAGATCGTCTGAAATATAGATACCGCGCTGGTTGAAGTCCTGAATGAACTTCGGCCGAATGCCCGTCGCCACATAGGCGCCGTGGATCGTCCCATCGGCATCGGTGGAACGACGGTCGAAGCGGAAAATCTCCTGCATCGTGATGACCTCACCCTCCATGCCCGTGATTTCCTGGACACTGGTGAGGCGACGCCGGCCGTCGCTTAAGCGCGAGAGCTGGATCACCACATGGATCGCCGAGGCGATTTGCGAGCGCATCGCATTGGTCGGCAGATCGAGCTGAGCCATGCCGATCATATTTTCAATACGCGACAGCGCATCGCGCGGCATATTGGCATGAACGGTCGTCATCGAGCCTTCATGACCGGTGTTCATCGCCTGCAACATATCGAAGGCCTCGCCGCCACGAACCTCACCGACGATGATACGGTCGGGGCGCATACGCAGGGAGTTCTTGACCAGTTCGCGCTGGGCGATTTCACCCTTGCCCTCGACATTGGGCGGGCGGGTTTCCATGCGCGCGACCTGCGGCTGTTGCAACTGCAATTCGGCGGCATCTTCGATCGTGATAATGCGCTCTTTAGGGTCGATATACGCCGCCATGGCATTCAGCATGGTGGTCTTACCACTACCCGTACCGCCGGAAATCAAGAGGTTCTTCCGGGATCGAACAATGCCCTCTAACAGCTCCGCAATATTGGGGGTAATCGTGCCAATATCGATCAGCCGGTCGACGGTATAAGGGTCTTGGGCAAACCGACGAATTGACAGTAACGGCCCGTCGACGGCGATCGGCGCAATAACAGCATTGACGCGCGAACCATCGAGAAGACGGGCATCCACCATCGGCGAGCCCTCATCAATACGGCGGCCAATAGCCGACACGATTTTATCGATGATCCGCAACAGATGCCGGTTGTCCTTAAATTTGACCGGGGTCATTTCCAGCCGGCCAAATCGTTCAACCACGACCGTATCGTAACAGTTGACCAAAATATCGGAGATCGTCGGGTCTTTCAGCAGCGGCTCGATCGGCCCCAGACCCAGAACCTCATCGAGAATATCGGCGATCAGGCTCTGCTGTTCCTGCAAAGTCAGCGGGACGTTGTTTTCGACCAGAAGCTCGCGTACCAGGTCGCCGACTTCGCTGCGAATCTGATCTTCGGTCATTTTGTCGAGCACAGCCAGATTCATCGTGTCCAAGAGCTGCTGATGGACCTGCATCTTCAGTTCGGTGTGCTTATCCGATGAAAACGTGGCGTACGAGTTATCGGCTGTCACCGTGCGATTGCGATGATCGCGATTGGCGTTATCGTCGCTCCGATCAGTGGTTTGAACACTATCAACGCTGGCATCAGCCGCGCTGCCATTCTTGCTGATCAGCGCCGAACCGTTTTCGCTCGCCGGAGGAACGACCGGCGCGCGCTGAATACCCGGCGCCGGCGCGGTTGGTTTCGTATCGGCGAGTTCCGGCGCCTCTGGGGCCGGCGGTTTTTTGAATTCGACTGAGTTCGAGCTCACAAGACGACGTAGCATTACGACATTCCTTTTTTCAGCAGCGCGACTTACAAAAGTCTAGAGTCGAGCGGAGATAGACTCCGCAACCTTGTTCAGTTCTGCCGCAAATTTACGCCCACCCTCTGCCTCGGCGATGGGAATCCCTTGTGTTTGCGCTTCGTTGACAACTTTATAGTTACTAGCCAGCGCAAAATCGATCGGGTGCCCCAGGGCCTTCTCGACCTCATCCTGTTTAATCGTTTCGGCGGCGAACACCGTCGGTTTTTTGTACCGGTTGGCGACCACAAAAACGGGTACGGTTCCCAATCCCTCGGCCTGGAGCAAATCGAGACGCCGGCGGGCGTGGCGAACCGCGGCCACCGTCATTTGCATAACCATCACCACGGCATGGGCATTTTCTAAAATTTCTTTCGACCAGTCGGTCCAGTAGTCCGGCAAATCGACAATGACATAGTCATAAAGCTGAGCCGCGACTTCGATGATCTTGCCCGCCTGCGCCGCGCCTATCGAGTCCAACGACCAGACCGTTTGCGGCGCCGCGATAATATCGATACCGGAACGATGGTTAGAGACCACAGAGTTGAAAAGGGTTGCGTCAATTTCATCGGGCTGACGCAAGAGGTCGGACAGCTCGCCGCCATCGGCGACATCCAAATACATCGATACATTGCCGAACTGAAGATCGAAATCGATCAGGCAAACCTTTTTCTTCCGGCGCGCGTTACCCGCTAACGCATGTGCCGCCTGGATCGCCAGCGTTGTGCCGCCGACCCCGCCGCAAGCCTTCATGAAAGTAATAACCTTGCCGGTCTTCGCGGCGCCGCCACTGAGCTTGGCGTTGGAAACACGAACGAAGGCGGCTTCCAGGGCGACCAGAAATTCTTCTTCCACAAGCGGCCGTGGCAGAATGTCTAGCGCACCACTGCGCATCAAACGACGCACCTGTTCGAACGGCACGTCGTCGCTAATAATAATGACCGACAAATGCGGGTTGCGGTTGAGGAACTCTTCGACGATATCGAATTCGTCGCCCTCGGTTGCCGCCATTTGCAGCAAAACCACGCAAGGCTCCGACTGGAAACCGATCAGTTCCTCCTTCAAGGTGCCGGAGATCGTGCGTATATCGGAGGTCGCATCAGTCTTCTTGACGATGCTTTTGACTTCCTGCGCGATATCCTTGCGCAGTAATCCGATCATGGTGGGCTGCGCTGCGTCGGCGCGGCCTGCGTGCTTATTGGTGCTTAACATTGGATCACTATAAGTTGCTGGTATGGTCGAGATCTTCGCCGTTCATCGAGGCGGAAATGATGGGCAATGTGAAAGGCGGAAGCCCCAGTAATGACCCCAAGGCAATGTAATCATACTGCAAATTCACGATACGCACGGTGACTTGAGGAACCAGATTGAAGGTCCCAGAACTATTTCCGGGGCGCCCTACGAAACCAGCGATGGATGGACGGTACTCGACTTGGACACTTTCCGACGACAGTTGCGGATAAAGTACCCGCATTTCGTTAAATATTTTCGAAAATGCTGCGTTGGAAAATGCGCCTGGCTCGCCGGCACATGTACCGGTCCCGCCAGAAACAGAGCACACAATATCATTATGGATGCAATAGGTCGCGATAGTTCCGATACTTGTTTCGCAACTTGCGCCAGCCGCTACACCGCCGCCACCGGGCCCGCCACCGCCGCCGGCGCTTGCCTGCTCAAAGGTCGGCAGAAAGGCTGATACGGGATCGGAGACCGCCGCAACGCGAACGCCCAATTGGGTCGCTTTCTCGGCGCGGTTGAACCAGAACAGCGCGAATCCAATATCGATAATCGCCAAAGTAAACAAGACCAGCCCGATGGCAACAAAGGCAAATTCGACGGCGGCCGCTCCGGACTTATCGGCAGCTAGTTTTCGGCGCAAGAGACGAAAAACCATTGCCTCAATCCCCAATATGGCGTTCTTCGTTAGCGACGGAAAACACGATCGGGCTAGGCAGCCTCAGGAATCCTAGGAGGGGTGCATCGAAGGTCATATCGGCGCGCACCTGAACGACGTCGATATCACCTGTTCCGCCATCCTTGCTGCGATAGAGGGCGGCGCTGTTGTCGAAGGTCCTTGTACCCATCGTCACGTTGACCTTCTGGTAGTCAATGCGCGGCGGCTCGTCCAAATCAATGTCACCGGACAACACCAAGCGCAGGGCCATCGTCTGGTTACCTGCCGCCGCCGGATCATCGACGCGCGCCAAATAACGCGCCGCATCACGTACGCCCTTGTTCAGAATTTCGTAGGTCCATAGGCCGCGAGCGAGCTCCCAGCCGCCGGCGAAAATGATGAGCAGAATGGGCAGCGCTATGGCGAATTCGAACATTGCAACGCCGTCTCGGCAACCCGCCAAACGCCGCGCGATCTTCAATATTCGCCTATCACCACCACGTTTCATCGTCATTCTGCAAATATTACACGCAATGTTTAAGGTTTCGTTTACTTATTCTAGGCCCGTTAACGAATACGGTTTACTGCCCTTAACGGTACAGTTGCACGATATCGCGGGCGCCGTCTTTGGCTCCTGGTGGCGCGACTTTTGCGATCTCGCCAAAAATATCGATTTTATCGGCGCCCGACCCCTGAGCCGGCTCGGTGAGAAACATCTCAACCGTACCGATGGTTGTTACGCCGCTTTCGTTGCCGTTCAAAGGGCCTTCAGCGAGGCAATTGATAACCACCATCCGCAGCAACCGACGATCAAAATTAGCAATGTCTTCGTCATCATTGGGATCTAGGGGGTCGTCATTGATGGGGTCGCTAAATTCGCCCCCGGTATAGCAAGACGGGAGGGCATCCTCACCCGGGTCCGGAGCCTCGGTTTCATGGGTCCGAGTCATGCCGGCTTCGAGAGGTTCGGGCATATGGGTCATGGTAGATAAATTGATGACGGCCGTTTCGATTTCGTACCGGTAGACGTCATAGCGTGTCATATCGGCGTAATTTGCACCGTCATCGGCAAAAGTCGGCGCCGTCACGCCAGGATGATTGACCGTCCAATAGGGCTCCGTTTCAGGCGTTGCGCCGGCAGGAATATTCCAATTACCAAAGCCAAACCGTTCACCGTGGCAGGAGTTCGTCGGCGGGCTCGACCCCGGCAAGACAATGTTAAAGCAGTCGTCCCTGGGATAGGCCAGAGCATCAGGATCAGCCGGCAAAGGGTCGGGCGGCGGATTATTGCTGCAGCCGCTACCACCACCATCGGTATACCCCTTCACCACATTCAACGCCGGCCGATAGTCTACGTTGTTCTTGGTAAAGCCCATGCTATACAGGTCGAAGCGCACGTTGAGGCCGGCCATGACCGGGCCAACCGCTTCACCGGTCCGCAGATCGGCGGTGTCTGCAATGCACAAATCGGGCACCGTTGTGGCTAATAATATAGAGACGTTTTTAGCGCCCTGATTACCGGTCGGTGGATCCAACAGGCCGAAATTGCCGGGCACATAAGAAGCGCCGGGGCCGCCACCGGTTTTCATCAGCACTTGATTGCCGCGCAGGCAATCTACGTGCGGCGACCAGGTTGCTTCCTGGGTCGCCGTCGGAGGCCCATAATACCCGTCGCTTTGCAGACAGCCCGCCAAAGTCCCGTATGTTGCATCTTCAAGCGGGTTGCACATCATCATCGCCGGGATGCGGCAAATCACCGAATTAAAGCCGGCGATCGAACGGGCGCTGGTATCGAAATCAGGGATCGCGCCCAGCGCGCGGCTGAGGCCACTGCGAATATCGCGGTTGACCACCGAGACGAAGATAAACCGCGCTTCCTCATCGGTGGTGGCGGTATCGGCAGCGACAAAGTCGGTGCCGTCGGCGGGTAAATTCTTCAGGAATACAACTTGATCAACAGTGAGGTTCGCCCCGTCGCCGTCGGTGGCGAAGGCTTGTATGTTCACCAGGGTGCCTTGCAGGCCTGTGCGCGCCGCGGATTCCGCGGCAGCGCGCGCGCCATCGCGGCCATCAAGCTCAGCCGCGCCAGCCAGCGCGGCGGCGTCGGAGAAATCTTTTAATTCGGTGTTTAGGATGAAGGCCCGGCCCAGATCGACCGACAGCGCCATCACACCCAAAAAGATCGGCAATCCGAAGGCGATGTAGATTAACACGCCCCCCGATTTAGAGGCCCAGACTTTTTTTAATCCGCTTTGCAGCAATGCGCTTATCTTGATCACTGTATTAACTCTCCGTTGCGCCCCCCTGCAGCGCCCCCAGTCATCGGTAATCACGTCCCTGTGTCGCCGAACTCCTGTTTTACCCTGGCTCGATGAACCTTTGATTAAACGTGCCTATTCGCCGCTGCTACCCAGACCCGCAGGTGGCGTGACCTTGCCGGTGCGGTAACGCCCGTACGCGCTGATGATGATCTGACCATCGATCTTCCGGGTCAACATAAGGAAATCGAGGGCAGGCGCGTTGGTGCAGGCGGTGACAAGGTCGTCTCGCGCTAGTTCTTTCACCACGTCAGACTTATTCACCGGTTGCTCACGAACTGTGGCTGGTCGCCAGATATCAACGTAATCCACGCCATCAAGGGCATGTATGATTTGGCCACGCTTGAGAAACTCAACCGCCAGCGGTTCGGAAAAAACGGTCCCCGACCCGAGTGTGTCAGCGAAATAGCTTGGCCGTCCCAACAGGAACCACGCGCCCTTCGTATTGCCCTGCCAATAAACCTGGGCGCCTTGTGGAATGTGATCAAAGAGCGCATCGACAACGTAATCGCCTTCCAATCCACGATCGTTCGCGCTGCGGCGGTCCCAGACGGAGATCGACCATGCCGTCAATAAGATCAGCAGCGCTAAGGTGAGTTGTGACGGAAATTTTAGGCGCAGACGCACAACGGCAAATATTATGAACACGATGAAGGCGAGTTCCATTTGCGTGAAACCGCTGATCCCGACGAAAGCGTTATCGTTTTGAATGATTGCGTCTCTGTTGGCGGGAATCAGCCAAAATTTCACCCGAAAGAACGCCATCCAAAAGAACATCATCCCCGTCAGCGTATAAATCAGGCGCCTAAATATAGAGGGGATACCCGCGATTTTGTCCGTGAGGCGTAGATAGGCGAGGAGCGAGGCTGTGAGCCCCAATATTATTCCTGGGATTGGCCAAAGGAGATGGGCGATCGTCCACACCAGGATATATAGGAAAAAGAACGCGTCGCCGTCTTCCTCGCTTCGCCGGTACATGTTCGCCACGACGACGCCCAGACCAATATTACCCAGCAGATAGACGAACCAAATGGCCCGACTGGTTTGGACTTGGGACAGCAAAACATTGTGCAGGACGTCGGTACCGATAAACGACAGCAACAGTCCCGACCCGCCGACCACCAGGGCCGAAATGACCAACCGGCGTTGCCAGCCCGAAAAAAGTGCGAGAAGCGGCACAGTTATCGACGTCACGAATGTTATTCGGACCCAGTCTTTGACCGACCATTCAGAGACGTACAAATATTTTGCCCGTTTTTGAACGACTTCCAGCCATTCACCCTCTAACGCCGCGGTTAGCCGTTCCACGGGAACAACGCCGCTGCCCAGGGCTACAGCCGCACCGACCGCCGCCGCGCCGCCAAAGATCCACCACCAGCGTCGGCCCTCTTGCACCAGAGTGGCGATGAGCAAAGACGCCGCGATCAACCCCATGATCGGATGGAGCGACAAGGCCACCGCGACCAAAATCACGGACACAAGATACTTCCGGCTAAAGAAGGACCACAGCGACCAAAATGTCAGCCCCTCGACAAAAAGCCGCGGGGTGGCGAACGATTCGCCGTAGGACAAAACCGAAAACCCGAAATACTCGGTGGGCAGCAAGAACGCGGAAAGCAGCCCGAAGCAGGCAATCCTTTTGTCTTCGGTGAATTTTGTTACCAACACGAAAATGCCGGAAAACCACAAAAGTTGTCCGGCGACAAAGACCAACGATGTCGCCGCCCAAGGGCTCAATATTTTGTAGAGCGGCGCGGCAATGTAGGAATATAGGGTGTAATTATCCTGCGTGCCGATAGCGGCGAGCACATCGTTGGCGAAAATGCCCGCCTGCGCGATGTTCAGTATGTCGAATACGTATAATCTGCTGTCGTGAATTATTCCCTCATGCGGGAACATAAGAAGCGCGACGGGTATTAGGAGCAGATAGTAATACTTCGCAGCGTCGTATGTTTTTATGAACTTAATCATGTTGCCCATTGGCCCATCGCTGTCCGCCGGGACGCGAGGTTTCAGACGAGGAAAGCGATCAGACTCTCGGATTTCCCCCGAGTCGTTCTAGTAGATTTCCTGGCTCCACTCGCCCAACTCGGCAGGTGACAAGCGCGATGCCGTCACCAGTTCAGCCTGCTTTACACTAGTGTAGGCCTCTAACATGCCGTTCGGGAACGGCTTCGCAAACACTTGATCTTCGCCCAGGGCAGTCAGCGCTTCAGCCAAATCGCCGGGATGTTCACCATGGTCGCAGTGGCCGTTAACCGCGCCGGTAGCGGTCCCACCCAGAGCATCAGCTCCGGGGGTCGGTAGCGCTTCGCGCAACCCTTGAAGGCCGGCGCACAGTAGCGCACCGAGCTGCAGATAGGGACAGGCCGTCGCATCCGCCTGGGTGAAGGCGAAACCGTAATCACGGATGTTGGCATTTGCAGTGCGGAAAGCCGGGTTGATCACAATAGGAAAACGGTCCCATGAATTTTTAGCCGTGGCGCCGATATTGAGATCACCGTCGGAAACCCCGTTTGCCATCGGCACGATCGAGGGACGCGTCAGAGCCGTTAGGGCCGGTAGGTGGCGCAGAACGCCAGCCAGAAAACTGCCAAGCGTGGCGCTAACACCATTTGCCTGAGTGGAGTCATGTGTCACCTGATCGCCATCATCGAACAAGTCGACGCCGAGGATAATCTGGTTTGGATCCGACGAAGATGAAGACTGCGGCGCGAAACTACAACGCTGACCCAGTTGTTCGGCAGTCGCATGCACCAATTGGCGAAAAATGACCGCACCATCGGCGGCCGAAACGCCAAACTTGGCTTCCGTCGTCGCGGTAAATTGCCGGTCGCCAACCCCCGCCCCGAACCGCACAAGAGTGATGCCGGCATTTTCCAGAACGGTCGCCAGGGTACTGGCAAATTCGCGTTCGCGCCGCAGCGCGCTGAGGCTCATCGCGGACGATCCGACCCGTTCTTTTCCGTCGAGCGAGAACTGATGTTCATAGGTGCACGATACGTCGAGGCCAAATTCGCTTTTGAGGGTGTCGAGGGTCGCTTGTAAAAAGCTACGCGTACAGCCGGCCCAATTTTTGTGGTCGCTCGTCTGGATCGTACCAAGCACAAAGGATTCGGTTTGCGCCTCGCCGCCAAAATTGATTGTCACCTCGGCATTGGGGTCGGGGTGCACACAAAGACCTTCATCGTCAGGCCAGGGCGTATCGACAGCCTCGCCGAACACCGTGAGTGCCGCCCGATCGGTCGGCCAAGGCAGGCCGCGCTGGTACAAATCCCTTAAGCCGGCACGCGGCACTCCATGACCTCGCACCTGGCCGGCCAGGTCGCTAAAACACACGGCTACAAAGCTTTTCGAGTCCATCTGGACCTCCTCGGCACACATTCAGCCGGCCCCAGCGTGGCGTGGCCGGCCGAGAATCCAACGGCTAACCCGTGACCCTTCGGCCCATCACACATGGTGACCTTGAAAAGGAGCACTATGTTCAAAGAATAATCCTAAGATACTGCTACCAAAGGTGAAATTCTTTCCGCCCTGTTAAGGGATCGCCAACAACTTTGTGATGATTATAGTTGGCTTTATTTCTTATCAGGATCAGGACACGCAAGTTTCCGGTCTTGCGGTAGTTAGGCCAATTGGTGAACCATGCTCAAACAATCCAACTCGCTAGTAATCTTCATCGTTCTCGCCGCCGTTGTCGGGTTCATTATTCTGTCGAGCAATAGCGCTGCTTTGGCGATCGTTGCCGCGCTGGGCGTGGTGTTCGCTGGATTAATCGGCACGAAGTTGGGTAAGGAAAAGGCCGCCGAGCAAGACGGTGACGCCGCTGAGACACAAGCCGGCGAGCAGGCCACGCAGCACAATGCGGCGGCCAGCGCATCCGCCGGACACACGAGCGAGGCGGCGCAAAGCACGGCCACCGGCCAGGCCAACAGCGCCGTACCCGGATCCGCCGTTAAGACGGCGACGCGACCAAATATCGCGAGCGATACCGGCACGCCCTCACAGGTGGATCTCCTCAAGAATTTGGTGGCATCGGTTTCGGAAGGAATTACATTCAAGGATCCCCAAGGACGCTACCTATCTGCAAACGCGGCGTTCGCCCAAATGCTCGGCAGCCGTCCTTCGGAGATCGTCGGCAGGGACGATGCCGGCGTGTTCGGTCTGTTGACGGCCAAATCGCTGCTCGCCTCCGACGACGCCGCCGCCCAAAAGGGCCAAGTCTCGACGACATTGGAGGTAACGCTGCCCAGCGGCCCGCGGTTTTTCGAAATCACAAAATCATCGGTCAATAACGATGACGACAGCCTGGAAGGTATTGTCGCCGTCTGGCGCGATGTCACCGACCAAGCTCTCTACCGAATTCGCCGCGAAAAGGCGATGAGCGAAACGATTATGGCGTTCACCAAGTCCATCGAGCTGCGCGATTCCTATCTGGGCGACCATGCTCAACGTCTCGCCCATTTGGCGGCCGCGGTCACCGACGTGATGGAGCTCGACGATGACGTCAGCACGACCGTGGAGCTGGCCGCCTATCTGTCGCAGATCGGCAAATTGGGCGTCGACCCCAATCTGCTGGGTCAACAACGGCGGTTTACCGAACAAGAAATCAAAGAAGTGCAGAAGCACGTCCACCACACCGCGTCCTTGCTGCGCGATCGAGATTTCGGTTTGCCGGTGGCAGCGACCCTTTTCCAAATACACGAACGTCTCGATGGCACTGGCTACCCGCAGGGCCTCAAAGACGGCGATGTCGCCCTGCCGGCGCGGATTTTAGGGGCCTGCGATGTATTTTGCGCGCGGGTAGCGCCACGCTCCTATCGTCCGGCAATTACGCCGGAAGCGGCGATCGATATTCTGCAACAGAACCCGCACCGCTACGATGAGACCGTCGTCCGCGCCATGCAAAAGGTTATGCAGTCCCCCGAAGGCGCGGCCATTCTGCAGCAACAGTAACAGCGCCGCGTTCGCTTGAACCTGCGCTAGCGCGAGAGGCGGGCAATCGTCTCGGTCGTCGAAAACCCATCGACCAAATCTGCCAACACAACGCGGCCGCCATACGATTGCACAATGTCGCCGCCAACAACCTCATCGATCGCGTAATCCGCCCCTTTCACCAAAACATCGGGACGGATCTGCTTAATTAGCTCGACCGGCGTGTCTTCTTCGAAAACGACCACAGCATCGACCGCTGCCAAAGAGGCGAGAACCCGACCGCGCGCGGCGGCGGTCTGCACCGGCCGATCAGCTCCTTTCAGCCGGGACACCGACCCATCGCTATTCAGCCCGACAATAAGGCGATCGCATTGGGAATGCGCCTGTTCAAGCAGCGAAACATGGCCGGGATGAACCAGGTCAAAACAGCCATTGGTAAACCCTATCGACAGCCGTCGGGACCGCCATTGGGCGATCTGCTCCGCGAGTTGTTTTTCATCGACAATGCTTTTTGAAATATTTGCGACCGCATCGACGGCATCCGCCAGTTCGCCATTGCGAACCACCGCAGTGCCAACCTTGGCGACCACGAGACCGGCGGCGACATTGGCCAGTTGCGCTGCCGCGCCAACCTCCATGCCCGCCGCCAGGCCGCTCGCCAGCACTGCGACGACAGTATCGCCGGCGCCGGACACATCAAATATTTCGCGGGCCAAAGCCGGCAAATGCAGCGGCGCAACGTCGGCGGAAACCAACGACATGCCCTCGCCGCCGCGGGTCACCAAAACATGCCGGACGCCGCAGTTATCGATCAGCCTCTCAGCCGCCGCAACAATCTCGTCAGTATCACCGATGACCATGCGTGTTGCTTCGCTCAACTCCTTACGGTTGGGCGTCAACACATCGGCACCGGCATATTTGCTGTAATCGGTGCCTTTCGGATCCACCACGACCGGCACTTTTGCCGCCTGAGCCGCCGAGATCAGTTGGCTTATCACCGCATCGGGTAACACCCCTTTGCCGTAATCGGACAAAATAACCGCACCCGGTTCCTGTGCCCCCAATACAATAGATGCGGAGGCCACAATTTGGTCCAGTAAACTCGTGGCAAGGTCGCCGGCGGATTCGTCATCGGCGCGCAAAAGCTGTTGGCTGCCGGCGATGAAGCGGGTCTTGACCGTTGTCGGCCGATCGGGATCGACCAGCAATTGCGGTCCGGTTCCCTCTAAACCGGCAAGACGTTCGCGCACCTGAGCACCAGCGGGATCATCGCCGATAACCGCGACCAGATTCGCGTGCGCGCCGAGCGCCGCAATATTGCAGACCACGTTTCCAGCGCCGCCGATCGCCTCATCGCGGCGACTCACGTTCAGCACCGGTATGGGCGCCTCGGGCGACATCCGATCGACATCGCCATAGACATACTGATCGAGCATCACATCGCCGACACACAAAACAGTGACGTCGTTGAGCTTCGCTAACCAATGGTGCAGGCTTTGGTTCGTTGTCATCTGCCATCTAATAGCAGGTGCGTCGGGCGGACGTCACGTCCCCAGCACCACATGACCACCGCTGTTTGGCGCGGCGCGGCGGCTATGCATAGGATGGCGCGACGCAGAGGATCACAGTCCGAGTTACACAGCATGGCCAATATCTTGGTGACGGGTGGCGCCGGCTATATCGGAAGCCACACTAGCAAACAGCTTGCCGCGTCGGGCCATACCCCCATTGTCTACGACAATCTGGCGAACGGACACCGCGATGCCGTTCGGTGGGAGCCCTTCGAGGCCGGCGACATTACCGATGGGGCGCGTCTGCGCGAGGTCATCGGCTTACACAAACCGCAAGCGGCTATCCATTTCGCCGGCCTCATCGAGGTGGGTATCTCGGTCGTCGATCCGGCTGCGTTCTACGATACGAACGTAAATGGCAGCCTTACTCTGCTGCGCGCGCTGGTCGATGCGGGCGTTGGTTCGGTCGTCTTTTCCAGCACCGCCGCGGTTTATGGCCAGCCCCAATCCGTCCCAATCCCCGAAGATGCGCCCAGCGCACCGATTAATCCTTATGGCGAAACCAAACGGGCGGTCGAGGCGATGCTGGGTTATTTTGCCGCCGCACACGGCCTGCGCTACGCGGCGTTGCGGTACTTCAACGCCGCCGGCGCCGATCCCGAAGGTGATCTGGGCGAACGCCACGATCCCGAAAGCCACCTTATTCCCTTGGTCCTTTTTGCCGCTTTGGGTCAACGCCCTCATATCGACGTCTACGGCACCGACTACCCGACGCCGGACGGCACCGCGGTGCGCGATTATGCCCATGTCTGCGACCTTTCCAGCGCCCACGTCGCGGCGCTCGACTATCTGGCGGCATCGCCGGAACCGCTCATTGCCAATCTCGGCACCGGGGCGGGGTATTCGGTACGCCAGGTCGTCGAAACCTGTCGACGCATCACCCAACGTAACATTCCATCCCAAGACGCGCCGCGCCGCGCCGGCGATTCGCCAGAGCTTGTGGCCGCGGTCGACCGCGCCCGGGAGCGGATTGGCTGGCGCGCGCAGATGTCCGACCTCGACACCATCGTCGCCACCGCTTGGGCCTGGCATCGCGCCCAGGCAGGCGAATGACCCTAGCTAACTAGAAAACGCCGTTCGCGCCCCTGCAAGACCGCACAAGTCAGGCGGCCCGTCTCATAGGCCCCGGTGTCGACACCGATGCGATTGGGCAAATTTTCCGGTTCCACCACTATCGTATGACCGTGCACCACAACCGCGCCAAAATCACGCTTGTCGGCGGTGAATTCGTCGCGGATCCACATCAGATCCTGGGAATCCTGGCGATCAAGCGGCACGCCGGGACGAACGCCGGCATGAGTGAAAAAATAATCGCCTTCGCGATGACTGGATACCAGCGAATGCAGGAATTCTTCGTGCGACGCGGGAAGGCTGGAACGCCACGTGGCCTGCAGGTCTGTCGCCGAAACGTCATAACCGAGGCGCGCCGGCGATCGCACGCCGTAGCTCGATAGGGTGGCAGCGCCACCATTATCCAGCCAGTTAGCGGCCACCGAACTGTCATCGATGAACCGCAAAAGATAGGATTCATGATTGCCCATGAGACAGATGCGCTCGAACGATTCCGGCGGTCTCTGCCGGAGATGCTCAATAACGCCGTAGGAATCGGCGCCCCGGTCAATATAGTCGCCCAGACAGATGATCAGCCGCCGCTCCGCATCGCTGTCGGCAGCATCACGCATGACCTTCGCCTCGAGCTGTTGCAGCAAGTCCAATCGGCCATGAATATCGCCAATAGCGTAGATGATCGTTCCCGCAGGGGTGGATGATAGTGACGGCACCGGGCGTCTTCTTAATTTCAAAAACCAATTTGCCATGCTCCGGCGACCTCGCGACGCCGGGGCGTTATTCGCGCGGCGCGTGCTTGGCCAAAATACGCTGCAATGTGCGCCGGTGCATATTCAGCCGGCGCGCGGTTTCCGACACGTTGCGATTACACTGTTCATAGACCCGCTGGATATGCTCCCAGCGTACCCGATCCGCCGACATGGGCCGCTCGGGCGGCGGCGGCAAGGCCTGTTCGTCGCTCAACAGCGCGGCGGCTACCTGATCGGCATCCGCCGGTTTGGGCAAATAATCGATCGCCCCGGCCTTCACGGCGGCGACCGCGGTGGCAATATTGCCGTAGCCGGTCAGCACAATGACACGCACATCGCCGCGCGTCTGGCGCAACACCTCGACCACTTCGAGCCCGCTGCCATCGCCCAAACGTAAATCGACCACAGCGTATTTCGGGCGATTGGCAAGCGCCAGTTGCTTGCCCTCGGCCACGCTTTCCGCCGCCGCCACGATGAACCCGCGGCGTTCCATGGCCTTGGCAAGTTGATTGCGCAGATTCTGTTCGTCGTCGACGATCAACAGCGTCATATCGTCGGAGGACGATGCGGTACCGTGTGAGGAAGCTTGCATATCCTGCGCCATGGCCTTCGATTACCCCGCTGGGGCGTTAACATCAAGGCTTGTACGCGGCCATGTGATCACCACCTCACCACCGCTGACACGCCCACCTGTACCCCGCAAATTGCGGACCGCGAGCCGTCCACCGGTCCGCTGCAGCAGCGACTGGGCGATAAATATTCCCAGCCCCAAATGCCCGTCGCCCCGGCTCGAAATGTAGGGCTCACCAACCCGGTCAAGTACGGCAGGCGCAAACCCCGGACCGTCGTCGCGCACTGTCACAGAGATCGAGTCCGCGTCCCAGGCGACCTGCACCGCGACCCTGTCACGGGCGAATTGCACGGCGTTTTGGACGATGTTGCCCAGTCCGTGATTGAATTCCGGGCTGTTCGCCACCACCGGCTCGGCGCTATCACCGTTGCCGGCGGCTTCGATGTTGAGCGTGACGTGAGCCACCCGATGGCGATCGGCGGCGGCGTGCACCATGGCTGACAACAGAGTTCGTGCGAAGGGGTCGCCGCCGTCATCGCTCGGCGGTTGCACGGACAGTTCGGCCAAAATCTCCCGGCATCGCAGGGCTTCCGCCCGCAACAGGTTAATATCGTCGGCGTACGGGCTGTCTTGCGGCATTTCGCGGCTCAATTCCGTCGCGGTGACCAGGATGGTCGAGAGCGGACTGCCCAGTTCGTGGGCCGCTGCCGCCGCCAGACCGCCCACGGCTGAAAATTGTTGTTCGCGAGCCAGCGATAGCTGCGTCGCCGACAGTGCGTTCGACATGCGCCGGCCTTCAGCAGCCAGGCTGCCGGCGTAGACTGCCAGGAACAGCGTGCCGATCACCACTGCTGCCCACAGTCCTCCGACATAGAGGCCGGGTAATTCAAGACCGATATCCGACCAAGGCAGCGGCAGATGGCCGAACACCAAGGCGGTCGCACACAGCACAACCAACGCACACAAGATAATGGTCGCCCGTCGCGTCAAGACGGTCGCCGAAACCGTGACCGGGCCCAAAAACAAAAGCGCAAATGGGTTAGTCAGTCCGCCGGTGAGATACAGCAGGAAGGCGAGCTGCAGCGTATCGAACGCCAAATAGGCCGCCGCTTCCCACTCTTTCAACCGGCCCTGTTCCGGCCGGCGGAAGGTCATCACCAGATTGAGCACCACCGATACGCCAACGACCGCCAGGGCGGCATCCATCGGTAATGGCCACTCCAATCCGAAGCGCACCAGGAATAACGCCCCCAGCTGACCGACGATGGCGACCCAGCGGATCCGGGTCAGGGTGCGTAATCGTACCCGCCCGCCGAAGTCCGGCAACAGGCCGGACACGGCGACCGGCGCGGCGGTGGTGTGGATATCGGTGGTTTCAGCCTGGTCCATATCGTCTGGCAACTCAGTGCGATCCGATAATCGGGATCGCTATGTTGGGCCTCTGCACCCGAAAAGTCGAGATTAGGACGTGTCGCGGCCACTCACCGCGGCTTCCTCGAATGTCGCCATGCCGGTGTGGCAGGCGACAGCGGCGCGCACGATATTGATCGCCAGCGCCGCACCCGAGGCCTCGCCCAAGCGCATATCGAGATCGAGCAAGGGCCGTTTGCCCAGGCGCAGCGCCAGATCACGATGGGCCGGTTCCGCCGAGAGGTGTGCGACCAGACAATGGTCGAGCAGGGCCGGATCTATGGCGTGCAATACGGCGGCGGCCGCCGTACAGGTGTAGCCGTCGAGCAATACCGGCACGCGCGCCACCCGGGCCGCGATCACCGCACCGACAATGGCGGCAATTTCCTGGCCGCCAAGGCAGCGCAGCACATGCAACGGGTCCGACATATCCTCCTTGTTAGCGCTGACTCCGGCGCTGACCGCGGCGATTTTGGCATCGAGAACCGCGCCCGCGACGCCGGTGCCGGGCCCGGTCCAATCGGACGCGTCGCCGCCCTGCAAGGCATGACAGATCGCCGCCGCCGCCGTGGTATTGCCGATACCCATTTCGCCCAAGGCCAACAGCTCGATGCCGTCCTCGACCGCCATCATCCCATAGGTAATGGCGCGGGCGCATTCGGCCTCGTCCATCGCCGGGCCTTGGGTGAAGTCTGCGGTCGGCTGGTCCAGCGCCATCTCATAGACCCGCAAATCCGCCTCGGCCATCGCCGCCAGCTGGTTGACCGCGCCGCCGCCACTGACAAAATTTTGCACCATCTGCGCGGTCACGTTGGACGGATAGGCCGAAACGCCCCGCGCCGCGACGCCATGATTGCCGGCGAAAACACAGACCCGCGGATGGTCAACCCGCGGCGGGTAGCGGCCCTGCCACAGGCACATCCAATGGGCGATTTCTTCCAACCGGCCAAGCGATCCAGCGGGTTTGGTCAGCTCGCCCTCGCGCGCCGCCGCCGCCACGCCAGCTTCCAGGTCGGGTCCCGGCAGATCGACCAATAACTGGCGGATATCATCGAAAGTTGCCTCGCCGGGCCCGGTAGGGGAAGTCGATCTATCTGAAGCGTCATTCATCTTCGAACTCGCGGCTGGTCGCGGGCTTTGCCCGTTCCGAAAGGGCCGCCTTTGTCCTATAAGAAAGCCATGAACGCAAATCCTGAGTCACTGGGTCCCGAGCCCGACGCGCCGGATATGGCGACCCAATTCCGGCTCGCCGCCGCCTTCCTCACCAGGCTGCCGGTCGACAACGCCAGCGCCATTGAAGACGGCGACGCGCCACAGGCCGATCTCGCCCGCGCCATGTGGCTGTTCCCGGTAGTCGGCGTGGGCATCGGCGGCGTTGGCGCAATTGCGCTGGCCGTGCTGACCTGGCTCGCCGTACCACCCGCCGTCGCCGCCACCCTGGCGATTGGGGTCGTCATCTGGTTGACCGGCGCGCTCCACGAAGACGGTCTGGCCGATCTGGCCGACGGGTTCGGCGGCGGACAGGCGCGTGAGCAAAAACTCGACATCATGCGCGACAGCCGGTTGGGCACCTATGGGGTGTTGAGCCTGGCCGTGATCACTGTCGCCAAGATCGCCGCCCTGGCCAGCATAGCCGTGGTTGATACGGGTGCGGCCGCCGGCGCGCTGATCGCCGCAGCCGCCTGGAGTCGCGCCATGTTCGCCCCCACCATGCGGTGGCTGCCGCCAGCGCGCGATGACGGGCTGGGCGCTTTGGCCGGTACGCCCAATGAGGGGGAAACCTGGAAGGGTCTCGCCCTCGGCGCCTTGCTGGCAGCGCTGATGCTGATCACCCCGGCCGGTGGCGGCGTATTACTCATTTTGGCAGCCGGCGGCGCCGGCGCTTTCGTTGTCGGCTGGCTGGCGTTACGGCAAATCGACGGCTATACCGGTGACGTTTTGGGAGGCGTACAACAGGCTGCCGAGGCAGCGGTCTTGATCGTTGCCAGCGCCGTCATCATAGGAAACGCAGCATGAGTACACGCACTCGTTGGTGGTGGGTTCGCCACGCGCCGGTCACCTCGACCGACGGCCGCATCTACGGCAACACAGACCCGCCCGCCAATGTCGAAGACCCGCCGACCTATGCGGCCTTGGCGCGTTTTCTGCCCCAGGACGGCACCCTGGTCACCAGCCAATTGCAGCGCACTCATCAAACCGCCAACGCCATCCGCGACGCCGGTTTGGACCTGCCGGAGGCCACCATCGAGGAGGATCTCCAGGAGCAAAATTTCGGCGATTGGCAGGGTCGAAAACGCGAAGACGTCTATGCCGAGCTCGATCCCAAGCATCTGTTTTGGCTGGCTCCGGCCCGCACCAGAGCGCCCGGCGGGGAGAGCTTCGTCGATATGATGGGCCGGGTCTCGGCGGTCATCGAGCGGCTGACGTCAGAGCATTCCGGGCGCGACATTATCTCGGTCGGACATGGCGGGGTCATTCGCGCCGCCATCGGCCATGCTCTAAATCTGGACCCGGAAGTCGCCCTGGCCTGCCAGATCGACAATTGCTCGGTCACCCGGCTCGATCATTTCGGGCCCACCGAGAGCCATCCCGAGGGCGCGTGGGCACTTTTCCACGTTAATCAGCACGCCACGACAGAAAGCATACTGGCGCCCGATCACACCGCCATGCTAGCGTTGCTCCAGCGCTAAAACAGGGAAGTCCGGTGCGGTGAGGGTTCGCCCAGAACAATCGCTCAGAACACTCACCAAGGCCGGCGCTGCCCCCGCAACTGTAACGGCGAGGCCGGGCGTATCACCACTGGCGGTAATCACCGCCGGGAAGGACGCCGCCGATCGACGACCCGAAGCCAGGAGACCTCTTTAGCGCCTAACTTTAACACCGGCCCCTCGGGCGGAGGAAAGACGGTTGGCGATGGAAAATGCGGTCGAGACCACCCAAACAGGCACACTCCCGGCGCTGACGCTGGTGCTTGGCGGTGCGCGCTCGGGCAAGAGCCGGCACGCCGAGACCCTGGTGCTCGGCCATGCCGAAGCCATCGGCCAGCAACCGGTCTATATCGCCACCGCAGAAGCGCGCGACGGCGAAATGGCCGAACGCATCGCCGAACATCGCGCGCGCCGCGGCGACACCTGGCGTACCGAAGAAGCGCCCCAGGCGCTCAGCGACGCCCTCGCCGGCTGTGCAATTTCCGACCAGCCGATTCTGATCGACTGCCTGACCCTGTGGCTAACCAACATCATGCTGGCCGAGTTGGACATCGCCGCCGAGACCGCCAGCCTGCTTGACAGCCTGGGCCGCGCAACCGGACCGGTCGTCTGCGTCGCCAACGAAGTCGGCCTCGGCATCGTGCCCGATAACGCGCTGGGCCGGGCCTTTCGCGACCAGGCGGGCCACCTCAACCAGCAAGTGGCGGCGCGCGCCGACCGGGTCGATTTCATCGCCGCCGGCCTGCCGATCACCCTTAAAACCCTCAGCCAGACCGGATAAAACCCCCATGCAAAAAATTCCCGCCACCGTCATCACCGGCTTTCTCGGCGCCGGCAAGACCAGCCTGATCCGGCACCTGCTCGCGCACGCCAACGGCCGGCGGTTAGCGTTGATCATCAACGAGTTCGGCGATCTCGGCGTCGATGGCGAAATCGTCAATGGTTGCGGCATCGAAGACTGCGACGAGGATGACGTTATCGAGCTCTCCAACGGCTGCATATGCTGCACCGTGGCCGACGATTTCGTACCCACCATCACGGCCTTGCTCGACCGGGCCGACCCGCCCGACCATATCGTCATCGAAACATCCGGGCTGGCGCTACCCAAACCACTAGTCAAAGCGTTCGCTTGGCCGGAAGTGAAGGCGCGCACGACGGTCGACGGGGTGGTCACGGTGGTAGATGCGGCCGCTGTTGTGGCGGGACGTTTCGCCGATGACCCGGACGCGGTGGCGGCGGCACGCGCCGCCGATCCCTCGCTCGATCACGACAACCCGCTGGAAGAATTGTTCACCGATCAAATCGCTTGCGCCGACCTCATCATCATCAACAAAGCCGACCTGCTGAACGGCCCAGGGGATGGGGTCGCCAGCATCGACACCGTCCTGGCCGGACACCGCCGCGCCGGGGTGAAAACAGTCAATGCCACCCACGGCCAACTCGATCCAGCCCTGGTGCTCGGGCTCGACGCCGGCGCCGAGGACGATATCGCCGCGCGCCCCAGCGTGCACGACGATGAAGAGGATCACGACCATGACGATTTCGATAGTTTCATCGTCTCACTGGGCCCCATCGACGATCCGGCCCAATTGGAGGCCCGGCTCACCGCCGCGGTAACCGCGCACGACATCTTTCGCATCAAGGGATTTTTGGACATCCCCGATAAGGCGCGACGTCTGGTGGTGCAGGGGGTCGGCACTCGCTTTCAGCGCTATTTCGACCGGGACTGGCGCGACGGGGAAACGCGCAGCAGCGAGCTCGTCGTCATCGGCCGCGCCGGCATGGACCGCGCCGCCATCGCTGCGGAAATTTCTGGATGATGGAATTCAGCCACAGTCGGCCGCGGGCAGCCTCGTACTTCGACAAGCTCGGCATGAGGCTGCTTGTGCAAACTCACCTCATCCTGAGCCTGTCGAAGGATGATGTCGGGAAGGCCGGCTGATGCATCTGCTGGCCGCCACACCGGGTGCTGTCGACGATGGCAGCGAGGCTGTCGATCTCGCCCAGACGCCGGGCGAGATCGTTGTGCTCAGCGCCGCCGATACCGAAATCGCCTGCCTGGCAGCGGCGCAATCGGTGCGTCAGAACGTCGACACCGCCGCTCCAAGCGTCCGCTTGGCGAATTATCTGCGCCTCGGCCACAATCTGTCGGTCGATCTCTATACCGACCAGGTGATCGCCAACGCCAAGCTGGTCATCGTGCGGTTGCTGGGCGGGCGTGGCTACTGGACCTATGGGGTCGACGAAATTGCCGCGGCGTGCGCGGCGGCTGACATTCCCGTTGCCTTTCTACCGGGCGACGAGCAGCCCGACGCCGAACTCACCCAACTCACCACACTCGACGCGCCTTCGGCCCATCGCCTGTGGCAGTATCTGGTGCAGGGCGGTACCGCGAACGCAGAAAGTTTTTTGGCCTTCGCCGCCACGCTCATCGGCCACGACGCTGCGTGGCGCGAACCGGCGCCGCTGCTGCGCGCCGGCCTTTATTGGCCCGGCGCCGCGACCCCGACTCTCGGTGATTTGCAAAGTGATTGGCAGCCCGACGCGCCGGTCGCCGCGATCATCTTCTACCGGGCGCTGCTCCAGGCGGCCAATCTGGCGGTTGTCGACGGGCTGATCGCACACTTGCAAGAGGCCGGCCTTAACCCGCTACCGATCTATGCCAACAGCCTGAAAGACCCGGTCGCCGCGGCGACTTTAGCCCAGTTGCTGGCCGACGCCCCACCCGCCGTTATTCTCAATACCACCGGCTTCGCCTTGACCGCCCCCGGCGGCGATGCCAACCGGGGTCCGTTTGCCGAGACCGACGCCCCGGTGCTGCAAGTGGTCTTCGCTGGCTCTGATGAAGCGGGCTGGCGCGCCGGCACCAACGGTCTGGCGGCGCGCGATATCGCCATGAACGTCGCTCTGCCCGAGGTCGATGGACGGCTGCTGGCGCGAGCAGTCTCGTTCAAGGGCCGCGCGCGTCGCGACCCGGCGACCGAAACTGACGTCACGGTCTACCAGCCGGTGGCCGACCGGCTCGCCTTTACCGCCAAACTGGCCGCCGCTTGGGCCGAGTTGCGCACCACGTCGGCCGACAACCGAAAAGTCGCCCTTGTCCTGGCCAACTATCCCAACCGCGACGGCCGGCTGGGTAACGGTGTCGGCCTCGACACCCCGGCGGCAACGATGACGGTGCTGAATGCGCTGGCCACCGCCGGCTATCGCCTAGCCAATTTGCCGCATGACAGCGCGGCCCTGATGGACGAGATCGCCGCCGGCCCGACCAACGCCGCCATCATTGGCCGCGACGTGCGCGAGACGTTGCCGCTACCCGACTACGAACAGTTCTTCACCAGCCTGCCAGCAATGGTCCGTGAGCAGGTGTACGAACGTTGGGGGCCGCCGG